>Ga0208492_1000088_pt1 | contig 94644 bp, 82 predicted proteins | sample Subbioar_CSW14AB_FD_184820 | JGI IMG/M metagenome (GOLD analysis project Ga0208492, IMG submission 184820) | Serpentinite rock and fluid subsurface biosphere microbial communities from McLaughlin Reserve, California, USA - CR12Mar_CSW14AB (SPAdes) | ecosystem: Environmental > Terrestrial > Deep...
CGGGCGCCCGGTCCACCGCTCGCGCCTTCACGGCTACCTTAACGCCGAACCGCGCCTAAACGTCCCGCTCCCCAGGCCGGCACCGGCGTGGGCCGACGCCGCCAGTCGTGTGTTTCACACCAGTCACCTAGAGACAAGCGATGCGCAGGACCTCGCGCGCGTAGTCGATCCGCGGCGCACGCTGGGAGGCGACGGGCGCTCCCTCGAGCATCCGAGCGAGCGCACGGAGGGAGTCGTCGTCCATCGAGACGAAGGTGATGCCCATGGTCATGCCCAAATCGCCGCGGCGACGCCCCTCGAGCCGACGAGTGACGAGGCCGACGGCATCGACCCACTCACCGAGCCGCGGCGTCTGGAACGAGACGATGACCTCGTCGCCGACCTCGGCGTCGTAGGTGCATTGAACCAGCATCCCGGTGAGGGAGAGGTCGAGGGTCCCCCTCCCGATGATGCGGAAATCCCGCTCGCGCACCACACGGACGTCGAGGTGCATGCCGAATCGGGCGGTCGACCGCTCAGGAGAGAAGAGAAGCATGGCGCGATCGTGCGGACGCTTCCGCCCGGCGGCCAAGATCTCGTCCGTCGAGGATCAATGGTGGGCGAGGATGTCCTCGACCGAGTGGTGCCATGCCCGCTGCTGGGAGCCGTAGTGGAGCCACTCGCCGCCCGTGCGCATCCAGGCGTTGCGCCAGTTGCCGTCGGGAGACTCGACCCGCACCAGCAGATCGCCGCCGCCGAAGGACCAGTGACGGCCGTCGGCGTACAGGTGCTCGATCTTGGCGCCGTGCCGCGTCTTGATGTGCATCGAGTCGGACGGGTCGTCCCACGAGTTGTCGGTGATGAACTCGTAGACCTGCCAGATGTTGCCGCTCGGGAGCGTGCCGAAGTCGTGGTTGATCCCCGCGTCGTTGGGCAGACCGAACACCATGTGATCGGGGAACCGGTGCGCGGCGTAGGCGAGGTCGCCGTTGCGCGAGGGCTCGTGGTGCAGGGTGACCATCGTGTTGCGAACGAGGCCGAAGCCCTTGCCGTCGTACTCGTCGTAGGTGCGGCGGAACATCGACTCGCACAGCTGATCGGCCCCGGCCGAGAAGCCCACCGTGAGCAGGCCGCGCTGGCGCCGCTCGTGGAGGATGCGGCCGAACTTGCCCCACTCGCCGTCGTACCGGAACCCGAGGTCCTTGTAGCGACGGAGACCGGTGACGCTGTGGCCGCCGCCGAGGATGACCACCTCGGACTCCCAGAGCAGCTTCCAGAACACGTCCAGGTCGCTACGGCGGAGGTTGCTCGTCCAGTAGAACGGGAACGCCTCGAGGCCGTAGTGGCGGAAACGATCGAAATACCAACGGAAATTGCCCCACGAGAACTCCTGGCGCTCGAGCTCGCTGCCGCGTTGGGGCGTCTCGCTCATCGGGAGAAAGAGGATCCGCTTGTTCCCCCACCCCTCGAGCGCCCGCTGGACGATGAAGTTGTCGTGAAGGTAGGGACCGCGATTGTGGGAGCTGTAGATCAGGGCCGTTCCGCGCATGTTCTGGCGCAAGCGTTACCACAAGAGCGTCAGCGCTGCTCTGGCTTGGCGCCCGGCCGAGTCCAGCGAATGAACGGGCGGTCCCGAGCGTCCAACGAGGTGCCATGCTCCACCGTCTAGCTTCCGTCGCCGTCCCGCTGGCCCTCGCGGCCACCCTGCTCGTCGCCTGTCACCGCCAGCAGGCGGCCGAGGCCCCGCCACCCGCCCCGGCCCCGGCCCCGCCTCCCCCGCCGCCGCCGTGCGACGTCCTCGGAAGCTGGCAGGCGATCGCGCCCGTTCCGTTCGGGCCTCAGGTGATCGACATCCTCCCCGGCGACAAACCCGGCGTGTACAACGTCCGCGCGCACAACGGCGCGAGCCTCGGCGTCGGCACGGTGGCGAACACCACCGGCGGCGTGGTCGACACGTCGATCACGAACCCGGTCTACAAGTGCTCCGTCGGCCCCGACTGCAACGCGATGACCTGCGCGTTCACCGGCGGCCTCGGCCCGTCGTCGTTCAAGCGCCTGCCGTAGTCACGTCGCTCGGCCTCGCCGGGTGCGACGGAACGAGGCTGCAGTCCCGAGGCCTGGAGCGCATCCGGGCGTCAGTTTCGCAGCGCCCGAAGACGCCAAAACCGTCAACTCGCGCACGCTGCCGTGCGAACGGCGTGTTTCTCGGCATCCGGCAGAGGCACGTCTGATGCTGCAGCACCGTCCATGCGTCCTGTCTCTCGATGGCTAGGTATCCTCGCGCTCGCAGCGACTGGTTGCGGTACGTCCGAGACCAATGGGAGGTGCGCAGTCACGTCGGATCCTTGCCCGTCTGGCTGCCCGAGCTTCGTCGGAACGGTCGTGGACGCAGTGGCGCTGTGCAGCGGTCGGAGCGTCGTCCTCTCGTGCGGCGTCGGTGGCGGGCCGCTGCCGGCGGATTCCTGTGTCGTCCTCATTCGTACAGGAGAAATCGTGTCGATCGGCAGCAGCGGGGCCGTCGTCCCCGGCGTTCGGGCGTGTACCTCGGGGGAGTGGGCGGCGGTGAATGCAAGCGATGGCCATCCCTGTGAAGGGGCGACCAAGGACGGGGCGCCGTGACTGGACGCGTCGGATCGGAACCGCTCGCATCGCGTTGGCGGCGGGGAGCCTGATTGATTCGCGGCGCATGTGTCGGCCGCATGAACCATCACTTCGGCTCGCGCTGGATGGGTGCCCGGAACCGCTGAACGAAAGGCTCGGCGCGCATGTCCTCTGCGACGAGCTCGATCTCGCAGCCAGCTGGGAGCGCCACCGGAACCGCGAACCGAAACGCACGGATCTCCGAGCCCACGTCACTGCGACCGACATCGGCCAGCGACGCGAGCTGGGTTCGTTGGCCCGCGTCCGAGCGCAGGTAGACGACGAGGGACGGCACCCGCTTGCGACCGGACAGGTGCACCCGCGCTTCCACGGTCATCAAGTCTTGGGGAAGGGCTCGCGGGTCGCGCCCTCGGGGTTCGATTCGTCGGTGCCTTCGGCCATCTCGACGCCTGCGGTGGTGGTGAGGAAGGGACCTCCGCGCTCTTCCGGGACGTCGGCCGCGAGGTCGTCGGTGAGCTTGTCCCCGCCCGAGGTCATCGCCTCGACGGCGTCTTCGGCCAGCTCTTCGGCGAGCGGGTCGCGGCTCTTGTGACCGTCGACGAACGCGCGATCGTCGTCCTTCGGGTTGTTGTCGCGCGCCATCGCGCGGAGCGAAGCGGCGTGCTTCGGGTCGAGGTGTCCGTCTCGATCGTTACGCTTGAAGTTGTCTTTTTCGGTCATGCCGCCGCCAGTCTGAGTGGGATGCCTGGTTGAGCGCCCAGGATGCGGAGGCCGACCGCCTTCGTGAGGCGACCGAGCACCACCTGGAGGAGCTCGAGTACGTCGTCCTTACCCCTCCCGATAGTCTAAGACCTGGAGCCCGACCCATGGACGAGAACCTCCTCGACATCACCGAGTATGTGCGTGCCGTGCGGAACGCTCGGGTCGAGGGGCGGTTGCTGGTTGCGGTCGGTGGTTTCGGGGGACCGCGGGGACACGACCGTGTGGGCGTCCTCGACCTCCGCGTCGAGGGGTCGACGGTCCTCGTCGACGCCTGGCTCGAGTCGTCGGCAGTGCCGGTGCTCGTCGACGCGTTGCTCAGCGAGGGCCTCGAGGTGCGCGAGGGCGGATGGGACACGATGTACGCGACCGGTCATCACTTTGCGTGGACGAGCGATGGCCGCGGTCCCTTCGAGGTCTGGTCGCGCGAAGGTCGCGTATGCACAATCGTCGAGGGGATGTTTCGCTCATCGAACACGCCGGTGCCTGCCGATGCGATCGCCGCCGTCGAGCCGTTCGTCGGCGGCGATTGGATCGAACGCGGCGTGCGGCTGCGCACCTCCGACGGCACGCTGGTGACGGTCGTCAGCGACGAGGACCAGGCCCCCGCGCTCGACCCGACCTACGACGGACTGAACCTGATGGCCGACGTGGGGTGGACCCACGCGCTCGCCCGCGCACTCGCCGAAGGACTCGGCGGCCGCCCGATCGTCGACTGCACGTGAGCCGAGTGGCCGGAGCGGACAGTCACCGTAATGTCACCGCTCTCCTCCATGACCGCCACCCGCGGTAGGCACTGTCGCGCGCCTCGGAGGTCGTCATGCGCTCAGCCCACGTTCTCACTGCGCTCGCCATCGTGGCGAGCGGCTCGCTCTTCGTGAACTGCTCCGGCAGCAATGGTCAGGATGGCGCCGCGGGTACGCCTGGTGATAGGGGCGATCCGGGCGGTAAGGGCGATCCGGGGAACCCCGGGGACAAAGGAGATCCCGGCGCGGCCGGGGAGGCCGGCACGAACGGCACGAACGGCGAGGCCGGCGCGAACGGAACGAACGGCAAGAACGCGCCCGACCCGCGATTCCCGCGCTCGTCGTTGGTGGCGCTGTCGTTCGTCGACGACCTCGGCACCGGCGCGACGAACTTCGCCGAGCTCGTGAAGAAGCGCGTCGAGCAATACGGCAACGCCACGCTGCCCGCGGGCGTGCAGTTCCCGCTCGCGCACGCGACGACCGATTCGGTACGCACCCTCGCCGGCATCAACACCAATGTCGTCGCGTCGTGGCTCGATCCGATGAAGTGGGATGCGTCGGCGAGCGGCGCGCGCTTCGGCGCCAACGCCGACTACACGGCGTATTTCGGCGACGGTTGGAACGCCTCGGGCAACGCGCCGCAGTGGAACGGCAGCGGCGACGCCGCCTGGATGTGGATCAATCACGAGTACGTCTCGAACGCTGCGCCGACCAGTGCCACCGCCCCGAAGGGACAGGCCGCGTTCCTCGCCGACAACATGGCGGCGTGGGGCATGCTCAGCGGTGATCCGCGGAGCAACGCGTGGAGCGACGGCGATCTCGTCAAGTACATCAACCAGGAGAAGAAGGAGCTCGGCGGCTCCTGGGTGCACATCGTGCGCGACGCTGCGAGCGGTGAGTGGCACCTCGATCGCGGCGCGGCGAACCTTCGCTACGACGCGACCTCGAACACGCTCACCAAGCTCACGGGCGCGTCGCTCTCGGGCACCGAGAAGGACGACAAGGGCGTGGCGCTCCCGTCCGACGTGATCCCCGGGATCATGGGGAACTGCTCCGGCGGTCAGACGCCGTGGGGCACGGTGATCACCGCCGAGGAGAACGTGCAGGACTACTACGGTGACTTCGAGTCCTGCTGGGACTCGGACCAGAAATTCGTCACCGGCGCAGGCTTCGATCCCGGCAAGGCGATCGCCTACACGTTCACGCCGAGCACGTCGGCGGCATTCGGCCGTTCGTCTGACACCAACGCTCGCCACGCGCGCGACGGTTATGGGTGGCTGGTCGAGATCGACCCCGGCAAGGCGGCCAGCGAATACTACGGAAAGACCACCGCCGGCGACGGCCACAAGAAGCTCGGTGCGATGGGACGCGCCCGTTGGGAGAACGCGACCTTCGTGACCGACGGCTCGTGGAAACTCAATCCCGGCAAGCCGATCACGATGTACGCCGGCGACGATCGTCGCGGCGGCCGCATGTTCAAGTGGGTCAGCAAGGACAACTACACGGCCGGGATGACCAGGGCGCAGACCCGCGCGCTGCTCGACGAGGGCTCCCTCTACGTCGCGCACTTCGCGGGGCTCGACAACCTGACGGGCGACACGCTCGTTGGCGGCGCCACGCCCACCGAGACCGCACCCGGCACCGGCAAGTGGATCAAGATCTCGCTCGACTCGACGGACATCGCCCCGAACGCCGCTGCGCTCGGCACCGCGACCAAGACCGTCGGCGAGGCGTTGAAGGACAACAGCTGGAACGGCATCGGCGGATTCACCACCGACCTCGACGTTCGCCGCGCGCTATTCACCGCGTGCGCCAAGATCGGGGTGATGGAGCTGAACCGGCCCGAGGACCTCGAGTGGAACCCGAAGGACTCGAGCGGCACGCCGCGCTTGTACGTGGCGTTCACCAACCACGGTCGGAAGACCGCGCTCGATCAGGACGGGAAGCTCTTCGATCCGGCCAAGCACACGACCGACTCCAAGGTCCGCAACGACAAGGTCGGATCGATCTTCGCCATCGAGGACGGCACCTCCGGCTCGTTCAAGTACTTCCGGGTGTGGAAGGGAACCGACAAGGGGGACACCTTCGGCACCGCCAACCCCGACAACATCATGATCGACAAGGACGGCGGTGTGTGGTTCGGCACCGACGGCGCGTTCGGCACCGCGAAGACCGCGGACGGGCTGTACTACCTCGATCTCGATCCCGCCCATAAGACCGTGTCCAAGCCGACGTACGGTCTCGCGTTCCGCGTCGCCGCGGGTCCGAGCGATTCCGAGGCGACGGGCCCCTCGTTCTCGTCCGACATGCGCACGATCTTCTTCTCGGTGCAGCACCCCGGCGAGGACAGCTACTCGTCGTGGCCGGGGCGCTGACGGCCATGAAGCGACGGTCGTGGCTCGCGGTTGTCGCGGGCGCCATCCTCGGCGCATGCGCCAAGCGTGAGCCGCTGCCGTCGAAACCGTACGCGCCGCTCGCGTACGCCGAGCTCCACACCAAGGTGCACAACGTCGAGGCGACGATCCCGCCACAGTGTTATGCGCGCGTCGGTGCCAAACGAAACACCTGTTGGACCTGCCACACCAAGGGCGTCGGCCCCAACACACTGACCGATCTGCCGCTCCAGACCGGCTACACGTTCAGCGACTTCGCGCGGCAAAACCACTTCACGAATCTGCTGACGCCGCCGCCGCAACTGCCGCTGACCGACGACCAGGTGCTCCAGGCGATCCGGATCGACAACTACAACGCCCTTCGCACGGCGCTCCGCGGGGCGACCTTCGAGGGCTTCGTCCCCGATCTCGATCTCGACAAGGGCTTCGACGACGACGGCTTCGCACGCGACGGCAGCGGTTGGCGTGCGGTGCGGTACAAACCATTCCCCGGCGCGTTCTTCCCGACCAACGGCAGCGCGGGCGACGTCTACGTGCGATTGCCGAAGTCGTTCGGCAGCGGCGCCACGCTGCTCCAGAACTACGACATCCTCGAGGCGGCGATCACCGACAAGCCGATCCCCGCGGTGTACGTCGGCACCGCGATCCGAGTCGAACGGCTGCTCTTGCCGGTGGGAATCGAGATCCTTCACACGGTTCGATACCTCGACCCCGACGCGCCGACGCTGCTGTCGCGACGCATGAAGGAAGTGCGCTACGCACGGAAGGTCCATTCTCTCGACCAGTGGGGACGCTTACGCGCGTACGAGAAGGAAGCCGACGAGAAGTCCGAGGGCAAGGTCCCGTTCTTCCCCGGCGCTCCGTCGGTCGGTCTGAAGAACGACTTTGGCTGGCAGTTCCAGGGTTGGATCGAGGACGCCGACGGACGCCTTCGACTCCAGACCGCGGAGGAGCACCGGTATTGCATGGGATGTCACTCGGGGATCGGCGTCACCGTCGACTCGACGTTCTCACTCGCGCGCAAGGTTCCGGGCCGCGACGGTTTTCGACCGCAGGACCTCCGCGGGATCAAGGACGTCCCCCAGGTCGGCCACGAGGATCCCGAGGTGCTCGAATATTTCGCCCGCGCCGGCGGCGGCGACGACTTCGGGAGCAACACCGAGGTCCTCGAGAAGTTCTTCCCCGGCGGAGTCCTCGACGCCGCGCTCGTTCGCCGCGCGGCCAAGGGCGGTGACCGCGACTTGACCTTCCTGATCGTGCCCTCGCGCGCTCGGGCGATCGCGCTCGACCGCGGCTACCTCTCGATCGTGAGGACCCAGCGCTTCGACCTCGGCCGCGACGGCCGTGCAGTGAACATCCACGCGAAGATCGAGATCGAAACCACCGGCGCGGCGGAGTTCTCCGACGGCCGCCTCCACCTCGAGTGGTGATCCGACTGAGCAGTCACTGCGGCAAGGTGACTGGCGGCACGTACAAGCCGAGCCTCTGCCGGGTCCAATACGCATTGGTCGTTCGGCGCGTCTCGCGGTCGGTCATCTTGTAGTCGTAGAGCACGGCCCGCGCGTATCGCGGCGGGTGGTCGGGGAACGGCGTCCGCTCGAGCAGATCGAGCACCTCGGGCGAGCCCTCGAGCAGACGTTGGAGCAGGCGGAAGAACCACGTGGGTGGCCCTCCGAGCGCGGCGAACCACATCTGCCAGTCGAGGCGCGGCATGTGCGGCGCGACCCAGCGAGGTCGTGCGTTTGGGTCGCCAGGCTTGTAGCGGAACGAATACTCGAGCCACGTGGCGCCGTCGTCCGACCCCTCGATCACGATCTCCGGGCGCTGCACCGTCATCGACGCGAACAGGCCGTACGCATTCACCGAGTGCATCTGCGCGAGCGGCGTGGCGAGCCGGAGCATCGCGCGCGGCGGCCTGCGCCGACCGAAGCGGACGAGGTGCATCGTCGCCGACGCGGCGAAGAGCACGAGCGCGCCTGCAGCGATCGCCCACCGCCGGACTCCGCGCGTAGGCTCCGGGGCCTCTCGCGGAACGGCCCGCGACCATCGCAGGAGCGGTTCGTCGTCGAGCAGCCAGAGCGAGAGCGTCAGCGCGCTGAGGTTGAAGAACCCGTAGTTGCCGGTGGCGGCGATCGCGCCCTGCAAGAAGGCGAGGCCGCCGAAGCCGAGCCGACGCAGACGTCGCGGAGCGAACGCGAGGAACGGGACGAACACCTCGGTGCCGAGGGCCACGGACGTCGAGAGCCGCTGCACGGCGCGCGGCAGGTGATGCGCCTGCCAGCCGAGCGGCGTCGGCAGCGGTTGGGTTTCGTAGTGGTACACACACGCCGTGCGCGCGCGCCAGGTCTCGTCGCCGGAACGGAGCTTCGCGATCCCGGCCTCGTAGAAGAAGCGGAAGGCGAGCCATCGCATGAGCAAGACCGCCTGCCAGGGAGGCTCCTCGCGCCGCAGCGTCGGCAGGACCCCCGACGGCGCGATCACCATCGCGTAGAGGCTGGTCTCGAGCAACAGCGCGTCCCACTGGAACGAGAGGAAGTCGGAACCGGCGGTGACGAACGACAGGTAGAGCGCCCACAGCGCGGCGAGCACCAGCCGAGGCGCGACTCCGATCACGAGCGCGAGCGACAGCAACTGTCCGAGACGGCACGCACGCACGAGCGCCTCGTCCGAGGCGTCGAGCCAGAAGACCGACGGCAAGAGCCGCAGTCGCCTTCGACCCGGCAGGGCCGAGGCCCCCTCGAAGAGCTCCTCCATCGGCACCACCCCGCGCCGCCCGTACAACCCGAGAACCTGCACGCTCAGCGAGCTGAACGCCGCAAGCCAGGTCACACCCAATGCGCGAACGAAGAGCGACCGAACCAGGGCGCTCCGCGGCGGCGTGGTCGCCGTGCCGAAGAGCACGCGATCGACGCGTGCGGCGAGGACTCGATGGTTCGCGATGCGTCGATACACCCACTCGGCGACGGCGCGAACGACGGGCAGACGCGCGAGCCGGGCGGGCACCGCGAGACGTGGAGCTCGGCCGAGCACGCGAAAGACGGCCTCGGCTCCCTGGTGGATCTGGCCGCCTGGCTCGCGGAGCTGCATCGAGCGCCGCGCAGCGCGGCTCGACACGCCGAGCAGCCTCGGTACGAGGGGCGTCTGGCGCGGCAAATAGAGGACGCGTGTCCCGGTCCGCGCCCGAAAGCGCGCGACCCAGCGACGGCAGAACGCGCACGCTCCGTCGTAGATCACGATCGGCCTCGCGAGCGCGGCGCGCCTCATGCGCCGTGAGCGTTCAAGACGCGTTCCAGCCCACACCCCAGGCCGCTACAGGCTATTCGTGCTCGTCGTCGTCGGCAGGTGGCGATAGCCGTGCGCCGTCGACGCGTCGCTCGAGGAGCTCTCTCTGCTTGGCCTCGAGCTCTCGCTCCGCCTTGGTGCGTCCGTGGAGCCGCACGTTCGTCTCCGCACGCTTCTTGGCTTCGGCCTGCGCCTTGCGTTTGCGGAACTTGTTCAGGTTGACGACGTTCGACACGTTGGTCTGATCGTGCACCAGATCACACCTCTCCGTCGACTTCGGAGGATCGCGAGACCGCGACGGTGAGCCTCAGCGCTTGTACTTGCTCCGATCCAGGTTCGTCAGCTTGACCGGATCGAGCAGATCCTTGATTTGCGCTTCCGTCAGCACCTTCTTCTCGCGAATGACCTGCAAGAGCCCCTTGCCACTCTTGTAGGCCTCGTCCGCGAGCTCGGTGGCTTTGTCGTATCCCACCACCGGAACGAGCGCCGTGACGATGCCCACCGTGGTCTCGATGTAGTGCTCGAGCACCTTCTCGTTCACCTTGATCCCGTTGACGCACTTGGTGCGGAACGTGTCGGAGACGTTGACCAGGAGCGCCTGGGACTCGAGCATCGCCAGGCCTTCGAGCGGCTCGTATGCGTTCAACTGCAATTGCCCCGAGTGCGCCGCGAAGTCGACGGCCGCAGCGTTGCCGATCACGCGGAAGGCGACGACGTTGACGACCTCCGGGACGACGGGATTGACCTTACCCGGCATGATCGACGAGCCAGGCTGCAGCGCCGGGAGGCTGATCTCGTTGAGACCGGCGCGCGGTCCGGAGGCGAGCAGCATCAAGTCGCCCGCGATCTTCGACTGCTTGATGGCCACGCTCTTGAGCGCATTGGAATACGCGACGAAGCCCTGTTGGTCCCAGGTCGCGGCGAACATGTCGCCCGCGGGCACGATGGGCTTCTTGAGGAGGCTCGCCAACTCGGCAGCGACTGCCTCGGGGTAACCCTTGGGCACGTTGATCCCGCTCCCGATCGCCGTCGCTCCCATGTTCTCCGAATACAGGTACTTCTCCGCGTCCTTCAGGACCTGAATCTCGCTCTCCAGCGAGGCGGCGAACGCATGGAACTCCTGGCCCACCGTCATCGGAACGGCGTCCTGGAGCTCGGTGCGCCCCATCTTCGGGATCTCCAAGAACTCCCTTCCCTTGGCGCGGAAGGCCCCTGCCAGATACTGGAGCTCCCCGATCACCTTCTCGTTGCGAAGGATGAGCGCGACCTTGATCGCCGTCGGATACGAGTCGTTCGTCGACTGCGACTTGTTGAGATCGTCGTGAGGGTCGAGGTACTGGTACTCGCCCTTCTTGTGTCCCGTGAGCTCGAGGCCGACGTTGGCGAGGACCTCGTTCACGTTCATGTTCGCGGAAGTGCCCGCACCGCCCTGGTACCAATCGACCAGGAATTGGTTGCGGTACTGGCCTGCCATCACTGCCTTGCACGCCTTCTCGATCGCCGCCAAGCGCTCTGGCTTGAGCGCCCCGACCTTCGCGTTCGCACGCGCAGCGGCGAGCTTCACGATGGCGTAGGCGTGGATGAACTCGGGGTACTGGTTCATCCGGACGTCCGAGATGCGGAAGTTCTCGAGCGCGCGCGCGGTCTGCACACCATAGTAGGCGTCAGCCGGAATCTCCTTGGTGCCCAAGAGGTCCTTCTCGGTACGCGTCGGTGACGCACTCTGCGTGGGCGCGGCCTTCGCGGCGGTGAGTGCCGCGTCGCCGAGTGACGCTGCGCCGAACGACGCGCACAGGACGACAATCGCCATCGCTCGCTTCACGAGCCTGTCACAGGTGGTCGAGATCGAGCCTGGCGTATTCATCCTCTGTCCCTCCACTGCTCTTCGCGTGCACCGGCGGTGCCAGCACCGAGAACTTCCCGTTGAACGTGACGCGGAAGTCGCGAACCTTGAAGCTGCGCTCGACGTCTACCTCCGAGGCGCTCGCCTCGCTCTGAATCGCGGTCGCAAACTCGTCGATTGTGTAGATCCCCCATTTCAGGGTGAACCACTTGAAATCGTATTGGTTCCACTTCTTGATGATCTTGCGCTCGGACTTGTTCTCTCGGAGATCAGTGTCTGCCGGCTGCTCTTGCGTGGGCGGCTTGGGTGCCGGGTCGTCCGCCCGCGCACGGCTCGCGAGCGACAGATGCGCGACCAGCACTGCGCATGCAACGTTGCCGCTGGTCGTGCCCATCGTGGGTGGATGAGATTCGCCCGCAGGCTCGCGGTTCCCCTGTGCCCGACCCGACCGGGTCGCCGGCCCGCCGCCACCGCAGCAGATGGTCAGTCGCCGTCGGCGATCTGGAGCGAGCGGAGAACGTGGCCACACGTCGGCGAGATCGTCTCGGTGAGCTTGCTCGCGCACAAGAGCTCGTAGATCTTGCCCGCCTTCAGCACGAGCACCGTCGTCTCGCGAAGGTCATTGAGCTCGTCGGCCTTGTTGACGAACAGCGCTGGCCCCGCGGGCACCTCGGTGTCTTCGAGCTTGGCGCCCTTGAAGTGCTTGGCGGCGTAGGCCTCGAGCGTGCCCGTGAACGGAGTCGAATCGGCCGCAACTTGTTCGTCATACGAGGAGTGCGGGTGGAAGACCGTGCTCCCGTCGACCGTCGTCTCGTCCCAATCGCGTGGAACCTCGAACGCGCACCCCCCAGACCGCACCTTGCGCCAGATGATCGGTCCGGAGTTGCAGCGAACGAGCATGTGACCGGTGTACTTGCTGCCCAGGCCCCCCGTTCCCCCGGCCGTTCCGCCGGAAACGGTCGTTGCGCCTCCGGACGTCGCCAGCTCGTAGCCGTTCGGACAGATGCTCGCTGCCTTGTCGATGCACTGCTGGTGCGAGCCGGTGCACTCGATCGAGCGGTATCCCGCCCCTCCAGGTCCTCCCGCCGACCGCACGGTCGAATGGGGCGGCACACACCCGAGCAACAACCAACTCGCCCCGATGAAGGCGGCTGCGATCCGCGACATGGACGGACGCTCTAGACGAGGCGGCCCCCGATGGGAATGCGCGGGTTTGCGATTTAGACTCGCTCCTGGAATGTCGCTCGACGGAGTCACGCTCGATCAGCTGCGGACGTTGCGCGTGGTCGCCGAGGCGGGGAGCTTCAGCGCCGGGGCCCGAGCGCTCGGGATCACCCAGGCTGCGGTGAGTCAGGCGATGGAGCGACTCGAGGCGCAGCTCGGTCTGCGCCTGTTCGATCGGAGCGGGAGGACCGCGCGGCTCACGTCGCATGGCGCATCGATCGTCGCCGGCAGCGCGGGGATCGACGCCGAGCTTCGACACCTCGGGGAGATCGTCGAGGGTCTCGCGAAGGGCAGGGAGTCGCGGCTCTCGATCGTGGTCGACACGATGTTCCCGACGAGCTCCCTGGTCGACTTCGCGCGCGCGGTCGGTCGCGAGCACCCGACCGTGGAGCTTCTGGTGCTCACCGAGACGTTGTCGTCGGTGTCCGCGCTCGTGCGCGACAAGAGCGCGACGTTGGGGGTCGCGATCGAGGACGCCGACCTCGACGGCTTGAACCAGCGCCGTATCGCCGACGTGCGGCTGATCCCAGTGGCCGCGGCGTCGCACCCGCTGGCGCGCGCGAAGGGGCCGCTCGACGCGCGCGATCTCGCAGGCGCGGTGCAGATCGTGATGAGCGAGCGCACCAAGAGCGACGTCGATCGCGGCGTGCTGTCGAGCCGCACCTGGCGCGTCGTCGATCTGCCCACCAAACACGCGCTCATCCTCCACGGCCTCGGCTTCGGCCACCTCCCGGAACATCTGATTCGCGACGACCTGCGCACCAAGCGCCTCGTTCCGCTCCCATTGGCCGCCTGGGGTGGCGAGGAGCCGCGGCGTGGGTTGTTCCTCGTCTCGCGGAAGGGCGCGGTGCTCGGACCGGTCGCGCGGTGGGCCGAATCGCAGCTCACCCGTCTCTGCCGGCGTGTCGTCGAGCATCACACGAAGTGATGGGTCCCATCACGGCGTGCGGGGTGGGCAACCGGTGTGGCGACACTAGATGAAGCATATGGAAACCACCATCGAGACGACCCGTACGCAACGAACCGTCGCCGGCGTCCACCGGAGCGCGCCGTTCCACTGGGTCGGCGATGGGTTCTTCGTGTCGAGCTACTTCCCACGTCCGCAGCTGCGCGCCGAGCGCGTCAGTCCCTTCCTCCTCATGGACTACGGTCCGGCCAAGGAGTTCCCCCCGAAGGCGAGCGGACAGCGCGGTGTCGGCTGGCACCCGCATCGCGGGTTCGAGACGGTCACCGTGGCGTGGGAAGGCTCGGTCGCGCACCGCGACAACGCCGGTCACGCGGGCGTCATCGAGCCCGGCGACGTGCAGTGGATGACCGCCGGCGCAGGCATCCTTCACGAGGAGTACCACGAGGAGCGGTTCACGCGTGAGGGCGGCCGCATGCACATGATGCAGCTCTGGGTGAACCTGCCCAAGAAGCACAAGATGACCGCGCCTGCGTATCAGCCGATCGCCGGCGCCCAGATCCCGACCGTCGCGATCGACGGCGGCACGGTCCGGGTGATCGCCGGTGAGTTCCGCGGCACGCGCGGTCCGGCGCACACGTTCTCTCCAGTCACGCTGCTCGACGTTCGTCTTTCGGCAGGGGCGAAGCTCTCGCTCGCGTTGCCTTCGCACCACAACGCGATGGCGATCGTCACCACCGGCAAGCTCGTGGCCGACGATCTCGAAGCAGGCAAGGGCGAGTTGATGCTCTTCGCCAACGACGGCGAGAGCCTGACGGTGCGTGCCGAGGACGACACGCACGTCCTCGTCCTCGCCGGCGAGCCGCTGAACGAGCCCATCGCGCAACATGGCCCGTTCGTGATGAACACCTTCGACGAGATCGAACAGGCGATCGTCGACTTCCAGGCCGGGAAGTTCGGCGAGATCCCGGACTGAAGATCTGTCGGAAAATCCCCCGGACTGAAGTCCGGGGCACCGACTGCAAGACGAAGCCCTTCGGGCTGGCGGAGTCACGTATCGACGACAACGTCGGTTGTCGGAGAGCGTTGCTTCGTTCTGCTCGATGTCGGGTTCGAGCAAGCCGGAGCCGTGTCGGGTTCGTTGATCGCGCAGGTACGGCAGTAGGCGACCGAGCGACTCGGTCTGGATGGAGCCCGCCCAATAGCCGGACTGCCGTCGCAACGGCCTGGAAGGGTTCTGTAGGTTCCATTCGCGGGAACGCACGCCCTTGAACTGCTTCGTCAAGGGTGCGAGCGCGGTGGTCGCCGGGAGAAACTCTGGTCAGTCGTATCCCGTGCAGCCGACGCGCTGCAGGCGACCACGAGGTGCCAAGCGCAGTAGACGTCGGAATCGACTGGCCAATCGGAAATCCCAATTACCGCCGAGTCACTCGCGGTCGCAGCCGCGCGGGAGATACGGTCTGCGCGAGATCAACCGACCCACCTCTCGCGAAGCCGCCCCGTGATACCCGATGATAGGGTGACCTCATGAGCCTGGCAGCGCGATTCGTCGACCGTCAATTGCAGGATTGGCGCATGCTGCCGGGCGAGATCCCCGCCGCGATGCGCGATGGCTCGGTCCCGTCCGTGGACGATTGGCAGGCGTGGAAGCCCATTCCGAGCGTGGTCGCCGAGGCGGACCTCGCCGCCTTCGAGTCCGAGCTCGGCATCCAGCTGCCAGCGCACTTTCGCGCGTTCCTCCGCCACGTTCACTTCCTCGAGCTGAACACCGACTCCGTGCGCTTCTGCGAGCATCCCCCCAACTGGCGGGAAGCCAAGATGAAGCAGCAGTTGATGGATCTGTTCGGCGAGGATGGCGTGACGCTCAGGCATCCCCTCGCGATGGGGCTCTTCGTCATCGGCGACGATCCAAACGACGGCGGGCGTCGGATCGGGCAATCATCCAGGTTCCGCACGCGCCCACCCTTCGCGCAGAAGCCACGCTTCGGGCAAGGCGACGAGCTCCGCGGCCGCGAGTGAGCAGAAGCTATCGACGGCAGTGTCCACGACGGGCGCCCCCCAGCGCGCAAGGTGGACGGCGCGATTGCCAAGCACGTACCGAAGGGCGTTGCGCACCTCGGTCGGTGTGCCGAGGAGATGCTCGTGATAGCGGTCGACGAAACGTTTGCCCCGCACCCCCATCACCCGATTGAGCCCACGGGCGATACGAATGAGGAGCGCCCGCATCCCGTTGCTCATCGTCCGTCGATCCGCGGCCTCGGTGACGAGATGTACGTGATTGTGCTGAACCGAAAAGCACACCACACGGAAGCCGGTGCGGCGCCGGACGGCGGCGAGCGCGGCGCGAATCGGAGCAAAGCAGCGTTGGCTGCGGAGGTTCCACGTGCCGCGCGCGACGCGGACGGTGACGTGATGCGGCCGGTGCTTGGAGACCGCGCGTCGAGCCGCGTGTGGCATTCGCTCGCTCCGACGGGTGCCCTTCGGCCGGCCTGCGCCTGGTCGACGACCGCCCCGCCCTTGCGGGAAGCGAATTGCGATCTGCTCGGCCATGAAAGAGACGTAATTCGTCTGGCACAAATACGCAACAAGGCCGGACATTTCATGTCCACGTATTGCCAGACTGATTATCGGCGCATCTTCGGCTCTGCCCCTGAGCGCCTGAGTCCCAGACACCCGGTCATGGCGACGAGCGACGCCATTTGATTCCCGGCGCATGTCCAACCGCAACATCACCGGTCAGCAGTGTGAGATCGGAGCGTGCAACGAGCTCGAAGGGTCCGAGGCGGAGGCGACTCTTCCCACCGACGAGATATGGGCCCTATCGCGACCCGGAGCCCACGCCCGACGAACCCGTGCCGACCGCTCCCTACGGTCCAACCGCCGCGATTGCATGTCTCGCCGTCGCCCCAACTCTCGGCTGGTGGATAGGCGCGTTCAGCCACTGACCCCGTGCTGAGGTTCCACGGCAGATGCGAGCAGCGGCTCGAGCACGGGAAGCGCGAGCTGGAGAAGGCGTGCGATCCCGCCGAGCGCGATCTTCAGCTCGGAGGCATCCGAGTAGACCCAGGTGCGGGCGCGATCCTTCGGCCGCGGCTCCGCTGCGAGGTTTGCGAGGTCGTGCTCGACGAAGGCATCGCGTGCGTGGCGACGCCTTCGGGCTCGATCAACCCCACGAGCACCTGGAAGCACTTCCCCAAGCCCACTGGTGCACATCGTCGAAGCTGATGGCCAGAGACATCCGCGCTCTCAGCGGGCGGGTCAAGACGAGTCGTTCAAACGAGGCGTGCACACCGAACGGAGGCAAGATGGCCTTCATCATCCGTCGGATCGCAGGAGTCCTCGAGACGCGATCGCCGCGGCCCGACAGGCGTGCCTCCTTTCGTTGGTCGAAGGCGGCGAGCTCGTCCCGCGCCATCTGTAGGAGACCGAATGACGCACCCGTTCGCAGGAGTTCCTGGCGTGTCTCCTCCTCGGCGGTCCTGAGACGCTCATCGAGCTCGGCACGCTGCGCATCGGTGACGCGGAACGCGTCGTTCGCGCGACGGATCGGACGCAACACGGCTGTGGAGGCCACTGGCTTCTCCGTCGCGGCAACGAACCGCACACGCACCGATTGATGGCGCATCTGTTCGTCCCGCCAACCGGTTGGTCGAGAGGCGTGCTCGACTCCTGACCGGACAAATCCGAGTAGCCAATTTTTCCGCAACGGTCGCACGCTGTCTGCGCGCCTTGCCGTGATCGCTATTGAGGACCACCCAGGTCTTCTATCTCCACGCGATCTGGGCGTTCCAACAGTCGGTCAGCGTCGACGTCCCAGATCGCGCAGTCGCGTCGCCGAAGGCCGCCTACGGCGGGAGGGCCGGAACCGAGTTCTCGATGCGCGAGGTCTTCTTCAAGGTCGAATTCGCGATGCTGCCCTCGGTGAAGGCCCCCGATGCGAGCGCGTTCTTCATGATCGGCTGGAAGCCGAACGCCCAGAAGATCCTCGGCCTCTGAACCTACAAAAACGCGTCAGCCGAGAGCGACTCCACTCTCGGCCGACGACGGACGACTGACGACTTCTCTCAGGCCTTCGTCGCGTACGACTCGATCTGATCGAAGTTCAGGTACTTGTAGACCTTGTCGGCGTTCTTGGTCAGGACGCCCATGTCGGCGAGGTACTCTTCCTTGGTCGGGATGCGGCCGAGGCGCGAGCAGATCGCCGCGAGCTCCGCCGAGCCGAGGTAGACGTTCGAGTTCTTGCCGAGGCGGTTCGGGAAGTTGCGCGTCGAGGTCGACATGACCGTCGCGCCCTCGCGGACCTGCGCCTGGTTGCCCATGCAGAGCGAGCAGCCGGGCATCTCGAGGCGCGCGCCGGCGGTGCCGAGCGTGCCGTAGTGCCCCTCTTCGGTGAGCTGCTCCTGATCCATCTTGGTCGGTGGGGCGACCCACAGACGGACGGGGATGTCGCGCTTGCCCTCGAGCAGCCGCGACGCGGCGCGGAAGTGACCGATGTTGGTCATGCACGAGCCGATGAAGACCTCGTCGATCTTCGTGCCGGCGACGTCGGAGAGGCTCTTGATGTCGTCGGGATCGTTCGGGCACGCGACCAGCGGCTCGGTGATCTCGGCGAGGTCGATCTCGATGATCTCGGCGTACTCGGCGTCGGCGTCGGGCTCCATCAGCTGCGGATTGGCGAGCCACGCCTCCATGCCTTTGATGCGGCGGGCGATGGAGCGCTTGTCCTCGTAGCCCATGGCGATCATGTGCTTGAGCAACGCGATGTTGCTGTTCATGTACTCGATGATCGGCTCCTTGTTCAGGCGCACCGTGCAGCCCGCGGCGGAGCGCTCGGCCGACGCGTCGGAGAGCTCGAACGCCTGCTCCACCTTGAGGTTCGGCAGACCCTCGATCTCGAGGATGCGGCCGGAGAAGACGTTCTTCTTGCCCTTCTTCTCGACGGTGAGGAGGCCCTTCTTGATCGCCCAGAAGGGAATCGCGTTGACCAGGTCACGGAGCGTGACGCCGGGCTGCATCGTGCCCTTGAAGCGCACCAGCACCGACTCCGGCATGTCGAGCGGCATGACGCCGGTCGCCGCGGCGAAGGCGACGAGGCCCGAGCCCGCCGGGAACGAGATGCCGATGGGGAAGCGGGTGTGCGAGTCGCCGCCGGTGCCCACCGTGTCGGGGAGCAGCATGCGGTTGAGCCAGCTGTGGATGACGCCGTCGCCCGGGCGGAGCGAGATGCCGCCGCGGTTGCTCATGAAGGTGGGCAGCTCGTGGTGCATCTTCACGTCGACGAGCTTGGGGTACGCCGCCGTGTGACAGAACGACTGCATCACCAGGTCGGACGAGAACCCGAGGCACGCGAGGTCCTTGAGCTCGTCGCGGGTCATCGGGCCGGTGGTGTCCTGCGAGCCCACCGAGGTCATCTTCGGCTCGCAGTACGTGCCGGGGCGGATGCCCTTGCCGGCGGGAAGGCCGCAGGCGCGACCGACCATCTTCTGCGCGAGGGTGTAGCCCTTGCCGGTGTCCTTGGGGTTCTGGGGGAGCCGGAACAGCGTGGAGGGCGGGAGACCGAGCGATTCGCGGGCCTTGGCGGTGAGGCCACGGCCGACGATCAGCGGGATGCGGCCGCCGGCGCGCACCTCGTCGAAGATCACGTCGCTCTTCACCTTGAACTCGGAGATGACCTCGCCGTTCTTCAGGGCCTTGCCCTCGTAGGGGCGGAGCTCGATGACGTCGCCCATGTCCATCTTGCTCACGTCGAGCTCGATGGGCAGCGCGCCCGCGTCTTCCATGGTGTTGTAGAAGATCGGCGCGATCTTCGAGCCGAGGCACACGCCGCCGAAGCGCTTGTTCGGGACGAACGGGATGTCTTCCCCCGTCCACCACAACACCGAGTTGGTCGCCGACTTGCGTGACGAGCCCGTGCCGACGACGTCGCCGACGTAGGCGATCAGGTTGCCCTTCTTGGCGAGGCTCGAGAGCAGCTTGATCGGGCCCAGCTTGCCGGACTCGTCCGGCTCGATGCCGGGGCGCGGGTTCTTGAGCATCGCCAGCGCGTGCAGCGGGATGTCGGGGCGGCTCCATGCGTCGGGCGCGGGCGAGAGGTCGTCGGTGTTGGTCTCGCCGGTGACCTTGAAGACGGTGAGGGTGAGGCTCTTGGGGACCTCGGGGCGGCTGGTGAACCACTCGGCGTCGGCCCAGCTCTGCAGTACGGCCTTCGCGTGGCCGTTGCCCTTGTCCGCCTTGTCCTTGATGTCGTGGAACGCGTCGAAGACCAGCAGGGTCTTCTTCAGCGCCTCTGCAGCGACCCCACCGACCTCCGCGTCGTCGAGCAGCTCGACCAGCGGGTGGATGTTGTAGCCGCCGAGCATGGTGCCGAGGAGCTCGGTCGCGCGTTGGCGGGTGATCAGCGCGCATTTCTCGGTGCCGTGGGCCACGGCGGCGAGGTAGGAGGCCTTCACCTTCGCGGCGTCGTCGACGCCCGCGGGGACCCGGTGCGAGATCAGCTCGACGAGGAACGCCTCTTCGCCCTTGGGCGGGCTCTTGAGGAGCTCAATCAGGCCCGCGGTCTCCTGCGCCGAGAGCGGCAGGGCGGGGATGCCTTGGGCCGCACGTTCAGCGGCATTCGTTCGGTAGGCTTCGAGCATTTCAATCTCCTGGCGCTCCGGCTCTGGCTGGCGCGATCGTGGGGTCCCAGCTAGCGCATTTCCATGGTGGAGGCGACTCTGGGTTGCTGCATCGCACCTACCTCCGCCCGGCCGGTTGACGGGAGGCGCAGCGCTGGGCGAGCTTTGCCCTGTGAAATTCCGTCGGCGCGCCCCAGGCCTCCTGATTCTGTCCACGCTCGTGGTGTTGTTCAGCATCACCGGCATCGCCAACATGCTCACCGGTCGGATGCTCGAGTCGGCGAAGGCCGCGAGCTTCGATCTGATGCGCGACGTCCTTGGGAGCAACATCAAGTCGACCGAGGACAAGGCGCTCGCGAGCGCCGAGGTCGTCGCCTCGATGCAGACGGTGCGCACCGCGTTCATCGCGAAGGACCGCGCCAAGCTGCTCGCCGAGACCGAGAAGATGTTCAAGCTCCAGGACGAGAAATACGGCATCGATCAAGCGATGTTCGCGACGCCCCCGGGCGTGGCGTTCCTCCGGCTGCACGACCCGGGGCGGTTCGGCGAAGACCTGACGTCCCAGCGGGCGATGCTCGCCGACGTCCACGCCAACAAGGTCCTCCGCAAGGGCGTGGTGATCACCAAGGCCGGGCCGGCGATCTCCGCCATCGTGCCGATGTTCGACGACGCCGGTGGCTTCGTCGGCAGCTTCGAGATGGGCCTGGAGTTCGAGCCGATGCTCGACCGCATCAAACAGGCGTACGAGATCGAGGCCGCTGCGTTCCTCGACGAGAAACTGCTCCGCGAGCACGTCGGCGACGGGGCCGAGGCGGCCGTGATCACCCCGAAGAACCGGGTGGGCCGGTTCATCCGATACCACTCCACCCACCCCGACCTCGCCGCGTCGCTCGTCTTGGACAAGGACATCGAGGTCACCGAGCCGGTGAGCTACGAGCGCGTCGTCGCCGGCACGACGTGGGGCGTGCAGCTGGTGCCGATGTACAACTACTCGAGCAAGCAGATCGGCGTGTACGCCCTCGCCAAGAACCTCGGCGAGTCGCGATCCGAGGCCAACCGCGCGCGCGTCTGGATGGCCCTCGCCGCCCTGTTTGGCTCGGTCTTCATGGCGGGTGTCATCCTCGTCGTTGTCCGCGGGCTGCTCGTTTCGCCGCTCGCCTCCCTCAGCGCTCGCATGTCGGCGCTCCTCGGCGGCGACACGTCGCAACCCGCCGACCCGATGGACACCTACTGCGAGGAGCTCCAGGACCTCGCCAAGAACTACGAGCAGCTCCGCGCCGAGAAATCGGAGAAGTCGTGAAGCGCGCTCCGGTCCGTCGCTCCGCGGGCAAGGCGCTGGGCCTCGTCCTGATGGCCGTCGTCTTCGGGCTCGCGCTCGTGCTCTTCCCGATGAAGACCCGGGCGAAAGACGCGCCTGCGGGGAAGCCGGCGAAGGTCTCGGCATCTGCATCCGCCGCGTCCGCATCCGCATCCGCGTCCGTTTCGGCATCCGCGACCGTCGAGGCTCCTGCCCCGATGGCGTCGGGGTCCACGGCAGAGGCGCCCACCATCCCGATGGGCAAGGGCCTCCCGGTCGCGGTCGGCACCGCCGTCTTCTTCCTCGAGGTGAAGTCGTTCGACGACACCAAGGGCGAGTTCGAGTGCACGACCGATCTCCGCCTCCGTTGGATCGACCCCCGCCTCGCGTACCCGGTGAGCCCTGGCCACAAGGGCTACACCGAGTGGCGCGGCAAAGAGGCCGAGGAGAAGCTGGCGAAGCTCTGGGTGCCCAACGTCGAGGTGACCAATCGCCTCGAGACCATGGGCTACGTCGGCCACCGGCTGCGGATCTTCTCCGACGGCCGCGTCGAGACGATCACGCGCGCGACCGCCCGCTACAAGACGAAGGTCGATCCCGAGCGGTTCCCCTTCGATCGGCAGTACCTGGTGCTCGACCTCCTGGTCCGCGAGGACACGACCGACGAGGTCGTCCTCCGCGTGGGCAAAGAGGATGTCGAGTGGAGCCGCGTCTCCCGCGGCGCGCAGCTCGATGGCTGGCAGCTCGGGTTGGTCGACACGCGCCGCGAAATCGTCGCCGGGTGGAACGGCGACCGGTACTCACGCGTGGTCACCTCGCTCGTCGTCGATCGCATTGCGACCACGGGGCTCGCGCCAATCTTCATCCCCCTGATGGCCTCGCTCCTCATCCCGCTCTTGGTCGTCTGGATGAACCGCGCGACGGAGGAGGGCTTCGAGGTCGAGGCGTTCGAGCTCGCCAACATGGGCATCGGCGGCCTCTTCTCGGTCATCGCCCTCAGCTTCGCCATCTACTCCGCCTACGGAGTGCTCGCGGGAAGCGACAACACCGTCACCCGCCTCTTCGGGCTCAACTACGCGACGCTGGCGCTATCGCTCTCCATCGTCGTGATGTTCTTCCAATTCAACCTCGCGCGCCGCTGGTTCGGGCCGTACGTCCACGCGCAGGCGTTCAAGTTCATCGCCTGGGCTATGCCTCTCCTGACCCTCGGGTGTGCGGTGGCCTTCCTGCTCGTCGCTGCATCGTAAGCTCCCCATGCGAGCGACGGTCGTCCGAGGCGCCCGGACCCACAACCTGAAGGGCGTCGACCTCGAGCTGCGTCCGGGCGAGCTCGTCGCGCTGACGGGCCCCTCGGGCGCGGGAAAATCGAGCCTCGGCATCGACACGCTCTATGCCGAGGGTCAGCGGCGGTTCGTCGAGTCGTTCTCGCCGTACGCCCGCCAGTTCCTCGAGCGGCTGGACCGTCCGCCGGCCGACAAGGTCGAGCCCGTGGCCGCAGGCGTGGCGGTCGACCGACGCGCTCCGATCAAGTCGAGCCGCTCGACCGTCGCCACCATGGCCGAGCTCGAGCCGTACCTCGCGGCCCTGTTCGCGCTCGAGGCGGTGCCGGTGTGCCCCGAGCACGGCGTGCCCGCCGAGCAGCTCGATCCCGCATCCGCCGCCACCCGCGCGATCGCCGCTCTCGAGGGCAATCGCGCCGTCGTCACCTACCCGACGCGCGTCGACGGCCCCGAGGGCTATCTCCAATTGCGCGAGCAGCTCGTGCGCGACGGCTACCGGCGCCTCCGGGTCGGCGGCACCCTCCGCACCGTCGACGACGTCAAACCGAGCGAAGCGGCCAACGCGTCGGTCGAGGTGGTCGTCGATCGGGTCGCGCTCGAGAACGACGGGCGCGCGCGCCTGCAAGAGGCCATCGAGCGCGCCTGGGAGGCCGGCGTTGGTCGCGCCAATCTCTTCCTCGACGACGATCGGACGGTCGGTGTCATGCGCGGCCTCGCGTGCCCGAAGTGCACCCGCACCTTCGATCCGCCACGCCCCGGTCTGTTTTCGTACAACAACCCGGCGGGCGCCTGCCCGGCGTGCCGCGGCTTCGGCCGCACCATCGGGATCGACTGGAACAAGGTCATCCCCGATCACGACAAGACCCTCGCGCAGGGCGCCATCCGCGCGTGGGCCGGTTCGTCGGCGGAGTGGGAGCGCGCCGAGCTGAAGAAGCTCTGTCGCAAGCACCAGATCCCGATGGACGTGCCGTGGAAGACCCTCTCCGCGCGCGACAAGAAGCTGATCCTCGACGGAGAGCCCGGCGGCTACTCCGCAGGTGTCTATCCAGGCATCAAGGCGTGGTTCGAGTGGCTGCAATCGCGCACCTACAAGATGCACGTGCGCGTGTTCCTCGCGCGCTACCGCTCCTACGATCCGTGCGAAACCTGCCACGGCTCACGCCTCAACGACGATGCGCGGAGGTACCACGTCGACGGGCTCGATCTGCCCGCGTGGCACGAGCTGTCGGTCCGCGAGGCCCACGCGCGCGTGCAGAGGCTCGGCTGCCGCGACGCGGGCGCCACCCGCGTGTGCGAGGTGTTGCGTTCGCGTCTCGCGTACCTCGAAGCCGTCGGTCTCGGACACCTCCGCCTCGATCGACAGGCGCGCACGCTCTCGGGCGGCGAGGCGCAGCGCGTCTCGCTCACGACCGCGCTCGGCACGTCGCTGGTCGGAGCCTTGTTCGTCGTCGACGAGCCCACCGTCGGCCTGCACGTGACCGACGTGCCCCCGCTCGTCGAGGCGCTCCGTGCGCTGGCGCGCGCGGGCAACGCGGTGGTGGTCATCGAGCACGATCCGCAGGTGGTCGCCTCGTGCGACCGCGTCGTCGAGCTCGGTCCGGGCGCCGGTCCGCATGGCGGCCGCATCCTCTTCGACGGCACGCCCAAGGAGCTCGCAGAGCACCGCGAGCTGCCGAGCGGTCCAGTGCTGGCAGGGGATCGCGCACGGGCCCCCAGCTCCCGCAAGCGAAAGAGCAACGGCGCGCTCATCCTCCGCGGCGCGCGCGGCAACAACCTCCGCGGGGTCGACGTCACCCTCCCGCTCGGCGTGCTCTGCGCGGTGACCGGCCCCTCGGGCTCGGGCAAGTCCACGCTCATCGGACGCATCCTCGCCCCCGCGGCGCTGCGCGCGACCGGCGTCATCCCCGACGAGCCCGCCCTCGCCCACGAGTCGATCGACGGCCTCGGCGCCATCTCGCGCGTGGTGCACGTCGACCAGTCTCCCCTCGGTCGCACCTCGCGCGGCAACGCCGCGACCTACACCAAGGCCTGGGATTTCGTTCGCGAGCTGTTCGCCCGCGACGGCGAGCCGCCCACCGGCGCAGAGCTGCCCAAGGCCACCAACTTCTCGTTCAACACCGAGGGCGGTCGCTGCGACACGTGCAGCGGCGAGGGCTACGAGACGGTCGAGATGCAGTTCCTCGCCGACGTGGCCATCCGCTGCCCCGTCTGCAAAGGGCGGCGCTTCAAGGACGAGATCCTCGCGATCAAGCTCCGCGAGCGCAGCGTCGCTGACCTGCTCGAGATGACCGTCGACGAGGTCATCGCGTGGAGCACCTTCAGCGTTCCCTCTGGAACGCCCCGCGAGCGCGATCCATCGTGGCCCACCTCCGCGTGGAGCAAGCTCCGTCGCGCCCTCGAACCGCTCGCGCGCGTGGGCCTCGGTTACCTGCCCATGGGCCAGCCGCTCTCCACGCTCTCGGGCGGCGAGGCGCAGCGCCTCAAGCTCGCTCGCGCGCTGGTCGAGGCCAACGAGAAGAAGCCCGCGCACAAGGGCGGCACGCTGGTCCTGGTCGACGAGCCGAGCGCCGGCTTGCACGCGCAGGACCTCGCGCGCGTGATCGACGCGCTGCAGACGCTGGTCGACGGTGGCTCGAGCGTCATCGTCGTCGAGCACGATCTCGATCTGGTCGCCGCGGCCGATCACGTCGTCGATCTCGGTCCCGGCGGAGGCGCCGAGGGCGGTCTCGTGGTGGCCGAGGGCACCGTCGAGGCGATCGAGCGGAGCGACACCCGAACCGGTCGTGCCCTCCGCGGGCACCTCTCGGGGACGCGCGCGCTCAGCCACGAGACGCGCGAGCCGGTCGAATCGCAGGAGGCGATCGTCGTGCGCCACGCGCGCGAGCACAACCTCAAGGACATCTCGATCGACATCCCGCACGGCAAGCTGGTGGTGGTCACCGGGCCCTCGGGCAGCGGCAAGTCCACCCTCGCCTTCGACGTCATCTTCGCCGAGGGACAGCGTCGGTTCCTCGAGACCCTCAGCGCCTATGCGCGACAGTTCCTCCCCACGCTCCCGCGGCCCGACGTCGAAACGGTGCTCGGCGTTCCGCCTTCGATCGCGCTCGAGCAACGCACCACCCGCGGCGGTCGCACGTCCACCGTCGCGACCGTCACCGAGGTCGCCCACTACCTCCGACTGCTCTACGCCAAGGTCGGCACGCCGCACTGCCCCAAGTGCGAGACGGCGATCGTCGCCAGCGATCCCGCCACCATCGCGACGCGCATCGCCGCATTGAAGTCGCCCGTCACCGTGTATGCGCGTGCGATCCGCGCCCGCAAAGGCACGCACCTCGACGTGTTCACCCGCGCCACCCGCGTCGGGTACACCGAGGCCCGCGTCGACGGAAAACGGATCGCGATCGAGCCGCCCCCCGACCTCGCGCGCGCCAAGGAACACACCATCGATCTGGTCGCCGCCGAGGGCGATCCCCGCACGTTCGCGCCCTCGCGCATCGCCGACGCGCTCCTTCGTGGCGACGGCGAGGTGCTCGTCGAGACGCGCGGCTCCACGCTCACGTTCTCGACCAAACGCTCCTGCCCCAAGTGCGGCACCGGCGTCCCCGAGCTCGATCCGCGCTGGTTCTCCTTCAACACGGCGCAGGGCCGCTGCCCCACGTGCGAGGGCTCGGGCGTGCGTGGCGAGGTCGAGGAGTCCGATCGGGACAGCCAGGCCGAGCCCTGCAAGGCGTGCCACGGCACGCGCCTCGGGCCCATCCCGCGGCGGGTGCAGCTCGACGCCGAGACCTACCCGACGCTCACCGCGCGCTCGGTCGACGACGCGCGCGTTCGCGTCGGCTCGATCAAGAAGACGCTCCTCGCCGACCCATCGCAGAAACCCCTCGCGGAGGCGCCCCTCTCGGAGCTCGAACGTCGCCTCGAGTTCCTCGCACGCGTCGGCCTCGGCTACCTCGCGCTCGATCGCGCGGCCCGCACGCTCTCGGGCGGCGAGATGCAGCGACTTCGCCTCGCCGCGCAGCTCGGCTCCGGGCTCACCGGTGCGCTCTACGTCCTCGACGAGCCGACCATCGGTCTGCACCCCCGCGACACTGCGCGCCTGATCGGCAACCTGCGTGCGCTGGTCGACACCGGCTCCACGGTCATCGTCGTCGAGCACGACGTCGACACCATCAAGAGCGCCGATCACCTCGTCGATCTCGGTCCCCTCGGCGGCCGTGGCGGCGGACACGTCGTCGCGCACGGCGCGCCCTCGGTGGTCCTCGCCCACCCCGATTCACCCACGGGTCACGCGCTCCGCACGCTCGACGCCCCCCGCCCCGTCGCGCGCGCGACCGGCGACGTGCCCCAGCTCGTCCTCAAAGGCGCGCGTGGTCACAACCTGAAGGGCGTCGATCTCTCGATCCCAGTCGGACGGTTGACCGTCGTCGCGGGCGTCTCCGGCAGCGGAAAGTCCACCTTGATCCGGCAGGTGTTCTACCCGGCGCTGCGCAGGGCGCTGAAGCTCGAGACCGTCGCCCCGCTCCCGTACGACAAGCTCACGGGCCACAAACACGTCGCCCGGGCGATCGCGGTCGATCAGTCTCCCATCGGGCGCACGCCGCGCTCGGTGCCGGCCACGTTCCTCGGCATCTTCGATCCGATCCGCAAGCTGTTCGCCGCGACGCCGGAGGCGCAGATCCGCGGCTTCGGCCCTGCCCGCTTCAGCTTCAACTCGGCGGCTGCCGGCGGTCGCTGCGCGGCGTGCGAAGGCCAGGGAATGGTCGTCAGCGAGATGAGCTTCCTCCCCGACGTGGTCAGCCCGTGCGAGGCCTGCAACGGACTGCGCTACGAGCCGTCCACGCTCGACGTGAAGTACCACGGCCGGTCGATCGGCGAGGTGCTGCAGATGACCGCGCGCGAGGCGTGCGATCTGTTCTCGGCCCACCCGAAGGTCGCCAAGTCACTGCGCATCCTCGACGATCTCGGCGTGGGCTACCTCGCACTCGGTCAGGGTTCGAACACGCTCTCGGGCGGAGAGGCGCAACGCCTCAAGCTCGCCGCGGAGCTCGCCGAGACCGCCCGGCGGTTGCCCACCGTGTATGTGCTCGATGAGCCCACCACCGGGCTCCACATGAACGACGTCCGCAAGTTGATCGATGTTATGCAGCGCCTGGTCGCGCGCGGCGACACGCTGGTCGTCATCGAGCACCACCCCGACGTGATCGCGTCCGCCGATCACGTCGTGGAGCTCGGCCCCGACGGCGGCAACGCCGGGGGTCAGGTCGTCGCGGTCGGCGCGCCGGACGCGATCGCGAAGTCCAAGACTGCGACCGGGAAGGTGCTTCGAGACATGGGCGTGGGCGGGAGAAGAAAGCGCGACTGATCAGGTCGACTGCAGGTGCCACACCCCGAACGGGTTGTGGAACGGATCGTCCTCGGGAAACCGCGTGCAAGCCAGCTTCTTCAAGCGGAACGCCCGCGCGCCCTGCTCTCGCGCGAACGTCTGCCCGTCCTTGAGCGAGGGGTGCTCGACCAGTTGGTAGAGGTTGAACTGATCGAGCGTCTTGGAGGCCTCGGCGGGCGGAACGCCCGCGATCTCCACGTCGGGCAGACCCAGGTTGTGCATCCCGCACGAGTACGCGCCGTCCTCGGTCGTCGCGGCGACGACGAAGCACCGGATCAGGCCGAACGGATCGAACCGGACCGACAGCTCCATCCACCGCTCGATCGGCGCGGAGACGCCCGCGGACTCGACCTTGATCCCGAGCGCGCCGTACGGGAGCAGGCGCACCGCGATCTGCACCATCGGACGGAGCTTCTCGAGGTCGCCCCCATCGCCGAGCAGGTAGACCACCGAGCGGTGCTCGCCGATCGCCTCGAGCTCGGCGCCCTCGACCTCGCCACCGCTCGAGGCCGCAAACGCCTCGCGCATGCGCTCGTCGCGCGGCTGGAAGTCGACCTCGAGGTGCGCGCCGCTCAGGGTGTCGACGATGAACGCCCCGGCCGCGGCCAGCCCGGCCCGCCCGCAGGCCGCGCGAAATTCCTCGCGATCGCCCCAAGTGCCGGGCAGGCAGAGAACGGTCTTCACGGCGCCTTCACCGCGCCTGCGTCGACCGCAAACACCCACCGGGCGTTCAAGCCTTCGCTCGCGCCCCACAGCTGGTTCGCCTTGGTGTCGAACATCAGGTCCTCGGGTGCGTCGGCCCACGGATACGAGAGCGTCTTCTTGCCCACGCGCGTGACGTAGAGCACGCCCTTCCCAGCCGCAGGCGCGCTCGACGAGAAGTAGAACGTACCGGAGTGGGTCACCGCTCCCTGGACCTGACGCTGCCCCATCACCCACGCGCCCTCCGCCCACGTCGTCGGGCCCATCACGCCGGTCGCGAGATCGACGGGCCAGGAGAGCACCCGCCCGGTGATCGCCGTCGCCGAGTACTCGCCGGTGACGAGCGACGAGGTGGTCTTGTCGAGCGCGACGAAGCTGAACACCGGGTTGCACTTCGACCCATCGACCCAGAAGCCGACCTGCGGGACGACGTACTTGTAGAGGCCGCCTTGATACGCAGCGCCGTCCCAGCCGATCGAGTCCTTGTCGGTCGCCACCTGGAAGATGCGCGACAGGTCGAACACACGGATGCCGCTCCCGGTATCGACGACCCAGAGCTTGTCGCCGACCCACGCCACGCCGCCGGCGTGGATGTCGATCGGATCGAAGTCCGCGCGGCCCGCGGCGATCTTCGGCAGCACCAGCAACAGATGCCGGTACTGCACGGTGGTGCCGCTGACGTCGGCGAACGAGAGGCGGATGCCCTTCTCGCCGGTCGATCCGGGATGCTTGGCGATGTCGTAGTACCAGGTGACCGCGACCACCTTCTTGCCCCCGACCGTGCCGGTCGCGTTCGCGTCGAACGAGCCGGTGAGCCCCTGGGGGATCCACCACTCCTTGCCCTCGTCGTCGGCATCCCACGCGAACCCGCGCTGGAATCCGGGCACACCCGGCAGCTTGGCAGCCGTGATCGCCGGCGCCGTGCGATTCAAGTCGCCGAGCACGTCGGCGACCGACACCTTCTTCAAGACTGCGGCGAGCCCGGCGATGGCCGCCTCGTAGGGCTTGCCGTCGTCCTTCAGCGAGAAGGCGCACCGCTCGATCGCCCGCGGACCGCCGCCCTCGGTGAGACCGGCGGGTGTGGCCGGACAGGGTGCCGCGGCGGCGCAGGACGGAACCGCGCTGTCGGTCTTGCCGACCTCGGTCGTCGCGACATCGGCTGCCGAGTCGACGGAGGGAACCGTCCCGTCGACCGGGATCTCGACGTCCGTCGTCGCGGTGTCCGGGACGGCGCTCGAATCGCGCGCCGCGTCCGTCGAATCGGCGGGCACGTCCTCCGTGGACGAGTCGCCCCCGCCGCACGCGATCCCAGACCCGAACAGCACGCAGAGGAGCAAGCGACGCACGCCCCAAGGGTGCGCCAGGTCGACGGCCGCGTCCATGGCAGCCGTTTGACAACCTCCGGATCTAGACACAGTCTAAATGACGATGAAGACCGAGGACGCCCGCGCCAGGCTCGAGGCGCACCGCATCCAGCCGTCGGCCCAGCGCCTGGCCGTGGCCGAGGTCGTCCTCGACAACGACGAGCACCTCTCGGCCGACGAGATCTGGTCGCGCGCCCAGCGCCGAATCCCGCAGATTTCTCGGGCGACGGTCTACAACACGCTCACCACCCTGGCCGAGCGGGGGCTCATCAAGAGCCTCGTCCTCACCGAGGGCCGCGTCGTGTTCGATCCGAACACCGAGCGCCACCACCACTTCATCGACGAAGAGACCGGCAAGATCCACGACGTCCCCTGGGGTGCGGTCGAGGTCCGCGGCGCCGCCGCCCTCCCCGGCTACGACGTCGCCGAGTGGTCGGTCGTGCTCCGCGGCAAGAAAAAGCGGAAGTGAGACTCTTCCGCCCGGAGGGCGAACGATTTCGTGAAACCATGTTAGACACTGTCTAATCATAGACTGGGTACAGACCACTGAAAGGACCACCCAGACATGATCACCATTGGCGACCAGTTCCCCCGCTTCGACCTCACCTCCGTCGTCTCCCTCGAGGCCGGCAAGGAGTTCGCGCAGATCACCGAGCAGAGCCACCCCGGCAAGTGGCGCGTCGTCTTCGCGTGGCCGATGGACTTCACGTTCGTCTGCCCGACCGAGATCGCCGAGTTCGGCAAGAAGGACGGCGAGTTCCAGGACCGCGACGCGCAGGTCCTCGGGATGAGCATCGACAGTCAGTTCGTCCACCTCGCGTGGCGCAAGAGCCACCCCGACTTGAAGGACCTGCCGTTCCCCATGCTCGCCGACGTGAAGCGCGAGCTTTCGCAGGCGCTCGGCATTCTCCACAAGCAGGCTGGCGTGCCGCTCCGCGCGACGTTCATCGTCGATCCCGACGGCATCGTCCGCTGGGTCAACGTCAACGACCTGGACGTCGGCCGCAACGTCGACGAGGTGCTGCGGGTGCTCGATGCCCTTCAGACCGGCGAGCTCTGTCCGTGCAACTGGAAGAAGGGTGACGACACCCTGAAGGCGGCTTGAACATGAGTGCCCTCGAGACCCTCCGCGCCTCACTCCCCGAAGAGGCGAAAGACATCAAGCTGAACCTCGGCGCTCTACTCACAGGCGCCTCCGTGCTCACGCCCGCACAGCGCTGGGGAGTGCTCGTCGCGAGTGCGGCCGCGAGCCGCAACCCCGAGCTGCGCGACGCGGCCCTCGCCGACGCGACCGCCCACGTCGACCCCTCGGTGCTCGCCGACGCCAAGGCCGCCGCGATCGTGATGGCGATGAACAACGTGTTCTACCGGTTCCGTCACATGGTCGGAAAGGACTCCTACACGTCGAAGCCTGCGCGCCTCCGGATGAACCGCCTCGCGCAGCCCACCTCGAACAAGATCGATTTCGAGCTGTTCTGCCTCGCGGTCAGCGCGATCAACGCGTGCGAGCTCTGTATCGGTGCGCACGAGCGGGTCGTCGTCGAGGGAGGTCTCTCGGAGGACCACGTGCACGAGGCCGTGCGCATCGCGGCGACCGTCCACGCCGCCGCGCTCGCCCTCGAATTGCGCGCGCCGTCGGTCGCCGTAGCAGCGGCGTGAGTCACTCTACCGTGCCGGTCGCCGTCTTCTGAGCGCCAGGGTGACGAGGAGCAACGCAATCAGCGGCGGCTGCGCCGGGCTGCGCGTCATGGCGCATCCGCCGCCCTCCTCACCGCCTTCAGGCGGAGCTGCGCACCGCCCGGCGGCGGTGTCGCAGACGAAGCCTCCCGCGCACTCTCGTGAATCGGCGCAGCTGTTTCGGCACTCTCCCGTCGAGGCGTTGCACAGGTATGCGCCGCACGGGACCTCGCTCCCGTCACGACCGACGGATGCGAGACGATCGTCGCTGCACGAGGCGCCCGGCACGCACTTGCCCGCGGTGCAGGTGTTGCCCGGTGCGCAATCGCGGAAGCTCGAGCAGGTCGAGAGGCACGCGGAGCCGTCGCAGGCGTACGGCGCGCAAGCGATCGGCTCGCCGGCCATGCACGCACCAGCACCGTCACACTTGGCCTCGGGCACGACCTTGCCCGACTTGCACGTGGCGGGCTGGCACGAGACGGACGGACCATTGGCCCACCCCGCGCAGCTCGCGACATCCTTGCCATCGCACGCGCGGGCAGCGCAGGTCGAGCCCTTTCCGTCATCGCAGGGAGCGCGTCCGCCGCGCGGCGCACCAGCGACCGCGACGCACGTGCCCGTGCTGCCGCTGACGTTGCACGCCTGGCACTGCCCATCGCACTTGGACTCGCAGCACACGCCGTCGACGCAGAAGCCGGAGGCGCACTCTGCGTCGGTGCCGCAGCTCGCTCCCTTGTTCTTCCAGCACGTCCCCTTCTTGCCGGGGTTTGCGCACGAGCTGCCCGCGGCGCACGTGGCGGAGCCGCAGCACACGCCATCGACACAGAATCCGGTGGCGCACTCGGCACCCGTGGCGCAGTCGGCGCCGAGCCCTTCGGTCACCACGCACACCGAACCGTTGCAGCGATATCCCGGTGCGCAATCGGCACCCGACGCGCACGACGATCGACACGCAGTCGTGCTACAGGCGTATGCCCCGCAGGCCTTGGGCACGTCGCTGCACGCGCCCACGCCATCGCACAAGCTCGCGTGGGTTTCGATGCGATCCTTGCACGAATTGCCGCTGCACGGCGTGCTCTTGCCCGGATAACTGCATTTCGTGACGTCGACCCCGTTGCATTGGATTCCGCAGGTGCCGCCTGGATCGGTTCCGGTGCACGCCGCGCGGGGGGCGATCGGCAGGCCCACCACCGGGCTGCAGGTCCCGAGCTTGCCGGTGAGGCTGCACGCCTGACACTGACCGCTACAGGCTGAGTTGCAGCACACGCCGTCGACACAGAACCCTGAGGTGCACTCGGCGTTCGCCGTACACGCGTTGCCATTGGCGAGGCGCGATACACAAGCGCCCGTCTTGCAATAGTGCGTGCCGTCGCAGTCGCTCGGGGCCGTGCAACTGGTCTTGCACGCGCCGGCGGTGCACGCGTTGAACGGCGCGCAGGAGCGCGTCCCGTGGGGCGCTCCGGTCGTCACGTCGGTGCACGTCCCGAGGGCACCGCCGACATCGCAGGCCTGACAGCTCCCCGCGCAGGCGGCGTTGCAGCACACGCCGTCGACGCAGAACCCCGAGCTGCAATCGCCGGGGGCGTTCCCGTCGCAGGTCGCGCCGTTGGGCAAGAGCTGGAACACCTCGGCGAGCGAGGTCATGCCGGTGGGCGTGTACCCACCCGCGACGAGGAACTTGCCGGTGGTGCCGAGCGGCGTGACCGTGTGCCCGGATTGGCGCGCGGCGGCCATGAGGCTCACACTCGACCACTTGTTGGTCGCGGGGTCGTACACCTCGCCCGAGCGCGGATCGCCCGCGTATATGGTGCCGAGGACCAGCGCGCGTCCGTTCGGCAGCGTGGTGCCGACGGCATTTTCGCGTCCGGCGATGGTGAGCGCAGCGTCCGACCAGGTGCCCGTCGTCGGGTCGTAGATCTCGGCGCGGCGCGCGTTGTCGAGGTGTCGATACGAGCCGACCGCGAGGACCTTGCCGCTCGGGAGGAGCGCGATCGCGTGGCTCACGCGCTCGTCCTTCATCGCCCCCGTCTCGGACCAGGTGTTCGTCGTGGGGTCGTAGAGCTCGCAGAACGACCAGCCGACGCCGCCGCGGTAGCTGCCGATCTTCAGCACCTTGCCGGTCGCGAGCCGCACGCTGCGGATCATTCCGGCGGGGTACTTCATGTAGGAGGGGGTCGGTTGGAGCGTCCAGGTCAGCGTGCTCGGATCGAAGAGCGACGTGTAGTTGTTCCAGCCGCTGCCAGAGCCTCCCGCCGCCAGTACCTTCCCCGAGGGCAGCACATCGGCGAGCACGCCTTCGGACTGCGCGTAAGGGAACGCGCCTGTGGGCGTGATGGTGTTGGAGGCCGGATCGTAGAGCTCGGACACCGTGCCGGTCGGACCGAAGAGGAGAACCTTGTCGGCCACCGAGCTGGGCGTGGTGAGCACGACCCCGCGATGCATCCAGCGCTTTGCTCCGAGGTCGGGGCCCGGGGTGAACACGCCGGTCGTCGGATCGAACAGCTCGGTGGTGCTCACCTGGAAGACGCCGTCATAGCCACCCGAGACGAGCACCTTGCCGTTCGAGAGGTAGGTGGCGGCGTGATCGTTGCGTTTGGACTTCATGGCCGACACCGCGGTCCATGCCGGGTCGACCACCACCGGGAACGCGAGCCGGCGCGCGTCGAACTGCGTGCGGACGGTCAGGGTGCGCCCCTTCTGCTCGATCGCCAGCTCGACCGGCCTCCGCTCGCCACGCGCATCGATCGCAAACGCCGGCTCGGAGGCGAAGCGCACGTAGCCTTCGGCGTCGAGGACCTCGATCCGGCCGTCGGCCACGCGTGCGCTCGACAGCGCGGGCCCGAGCTCCAAGCGGAACGTCTCGCGTGTTTCGGCTTCGGGCGAGCGGAGGATGCGGAGGTCTTCGTATCGTTCGCGTTCGACGACCGCGAGGGCGTCGGTCGCCCGTGCGACGTCACGGTAGACGACGACGCCGTCGGCCAGGGTGGCGCGACCGCGCCGCTCGGGGGTGGCGACGCGCAGGTACGTCCCGGCGAGCCCGGGGATGGCCAGCGTGGTCGGACCGAACGCGACGGTGGCCACCGAGACCTCCAGCGTCGGACGCGACGTCCACACGCCGCGGGGGGCCTGCACCAGCCGAATCTCGCCCCCGCGCGCGTCGAGGGAGACTCCCCGGCCGATGCTCGCGAACGGCGCGAAGCTCCGGACCTCCGAGAGGATGGTGGCGATCTCCGGTGTGGCCGGCAGCGGGGCGAGCGACGTGGCCGCCGCCTGATCCGTGACGTCGGCGCGCGTGCATCCGAGCAGGGCCACCGTTGCGAGTACCAGCGCGGTCTTGTCCCCCATCGGTCGAGTAGAGTTTCGTGAACGAGGACCGTCAATCACCGCGGTCATCTCTCGGTTGCGCAAGCGAGAGCCCCACCGGGTTTGCGCAACTCGCTGCGCAAAAGCGCGGTTCTTCGCCTGAAAACAAGGCCACTCCGCTGGCACCACGCGTGCTGAACGGGGACCGATGCGCAAACTCCTCTTCACCCTCCCTCTTGTGACGTTGCTCGCAGCCTGCTCTTCGACCGACGAGCCGAGCAGCACACCAGGCAGTGTGGACGCCGGCGATCTCCCGGACACCGCGCTCGCCGAAGCGGGCGCGGACTCCGCCCCCACCGACGCCGGTGCGGATACCGCCCCCACCGACACGGGCGCGGACGTCGTGCCGGGGGATGCGGGAGAAGATGCGTTCGAGGCGAGCGTCGATGCCGCCGTCGACACGACGGACACCGCGGAAGTGAAGCCGCCTGCTTGCGACGACGGGCTGAAGAACGGCGACGAGACCGACGTCGACTGCGGCGGCACGTGCAGCAAGTGCGTCGACACCAAGGTGTGCAGCGGGGCGAGCGACTGCTCGTCGGGCGTCTGCACCGATGGCCACTGCGCGAAGCCCCAGTGCGTCGATGGGGTGAAGAACGGAACCGAGACGGACATCGACTGCGGCGGATCCTGCGGATCGACCTGCGCGCTCGCCATGTCCTGCGCGGCAGATGCGGACTGTCGGTCCGGTCGCTGCAACGCGGGCGTGTGCGCACGCCACATCCTCGCGGTCTCGAGCGCGAACCTGCACGCGTGCGCCATCCTCTACCCGGGCAAGGTGAAGTGTTGGGGGCGCGGCGCCGAGGGCCGCCTGGGCTACGGCGACACCAACTCCCGGGGCGGCGGTTCGACCGACATGGCGACGCTGCCGTTCGTCGATCTCGGCACCGGTCGCACCGCCAAGAGCATCTCGACCAACGGACACACCTGCGCCGTGCTCGACAACGGGTGGGTGAAGTGTTGGGGCGGCAACCTCCATGGCCAACTCGGGCTCGGAGACGTGGCCTTCCGTGGGGACAACGCGGGCGAGATGGGCGACGCGTTGCCGGCCGTGGCCTTGGGCACCGGCCGCACGGCGAAGTCGGTGCTCGCCGGCGAGAACCACAGCTGCGCGCTGCTCGACGACGGCTCCCTCAAGTGTTGGGGCTTCAACAACCACGGCCAACTCGGGCTCGGCGACACCAACAGCCGCGGCGACACCCCCGACGAGATGGGCGACGCGCTGCCGGCGATCGATCTCGGCACGGGCCGAAAGGCAGTGCAGATCGCCCTCGCCCACGAGGCGACCTGCGCCTTGCTCGACAACGGACGAATCAAGTGTTGGGGCTCGGGTCAGTACCACCTTGCCGGCCAGGGCGACTCGGCGGATCGCGGCAAGTCCGCGGGCCAGATGGGAGACGCGTTGCCGTACGTCGATCTGGGCACTGGCCACACCGCCAAGTACGTCGCCGTCGGCTACGCCCATGCATGCGCGATCCTCGACGACGACTCGGTGAAGTGCTGGGGCTACAACCTCGATGGCCGGCTCGGGCTCGGCGATCTCAACTCCCGTGGCGACGCGACCGGCGAGATGGGCGATGCATTGCCGACCGTGTCGCTCGGGACCGGCCTCACGCCGAAGGAGCTGGTGGGTGGCGGCAGCCAGACCTGCGCGATGCTCACCACCGGCGGGGTGAAGTGTTGGGGCCTCGGCTCGCCCTACAATGGACTCGGCGACACCGTCACGCGCGGAACGTCACTCACGCAAATGGGCGACGCGCTTCCGTTCGTCTCCTACGGCACCTCGCGCACGCCGGTCAGCTTCACGGGCGGCTGGAACACGGTCTGTCTGGTGTTCTCGAACGACACCACCAAGTGCTGGGGCGCCAACAACTACGGTCAGCTCGGCCTCGGCGACTTCAACGCTCGCGGCGACAACGCAGGCGAGATGGGCGATCTCCTGCCTGCCATCGTCCTCTGATCCGCGTCGCGCTCGCTCACGCACCCGAGGGGCGCGCACCAGGTGAGGCGCGCCTCGGCTCAGAAGGCAAAGCCCGTCTGGAACTGCAGGCCGACGCTCTCGGTCGTCTTGTCGGGCACCGCGTTGATGAACATCGGGACGTCGAGCTCGACGAAGTACTTCACCTTCGACGAGATCGAGAACGGGAGCACGACGATGGGCACGACGCCGAGGTTGAACGGTTGGCCCACCCCGGTCACCGTCGCCGCGCGCACGCCGGCGACGACCGAGCCGAAGTTGTAGAGCACGCCGGGGTCGACGACGAAGACCGTGCGCGAGACATCGGGACCGTCCTTCACCTTCTCCCACCGCGAAACGCCGATGAACTCGAAATCGATCATCCATCGATCGTCGAGCTTCACCGTGATGCCGGGAGTGATGCCGACCGCCCAGAAATCGGACCCGATGCTCGTGGTCGCGTCGCTGTCGAACGTGACGATCGGTATCGCTGTTCCAAAGTGCCCGCCGACTCTCGGGCCGGCGCTCGGCGGGGGCGGAGCGGGTGGCGCCTCGGAGGTCAGCGGGACCTGATCCGCGCGAGCCGCCGCGGGCGAGGAGAGGATCAACGCGAGTGCGAGAGAGCCGGTAGTTCGAGCCACGAGGACCTCCGTTCCCAAGGCGCTCGCGATTCGATGCGTGCGAGCGCTTGGCGGTGCGTTGGTTCGCGGAGCCGCTTCCGCCGCGCGTGGGTCACTCGCAGAAGTGCTTACCGCCGGCGCAGTACTCGCTGGTCACGCCCGACCGGCAGCCCGCGACCTTGCACTTCGGCACCGTCGTGAGGGACTCCTGTGCGACGTCGCAGGTCGGCGGAGGATCGGTCTGACCGACCACGTTGGGCACACAACCGATCTTCCAGGTGAAGCTCGTGCGCTGCCCGATGTAGAAGGCGCGGTCGATTCGCAGCCACACTTGCGGCGCGACGTCGTCTCCGAGCGCGGTGCAGCTCGCGTCCTTGCAGAAGCGCGCCTTCACCAGGATGGGTTTGGTCTCGTTTTCGCCGTTGCCCTCGACGCTCACGCGCAGCGGCGTCGGGTTCGACGAGAGCTTGACGACCGGGATGGGATCGCCGCCGGCCCACTGATCCTTGAACGGCACCTCGCCGGCGACGACCTGCACGACCGCGAACCGAGCGTCGGGACGGTCGTTCGGCGGGAGATCCACCTGGAGCTCCAGATACGCGTTGCGCGCGCATCCGCTGCCCGCGACGACCAGAGCGAGGAGCAGCGGTCTCACGGCTTGACCACGGTGCCCGAGCCGGGTTCGAGCTGCTTGCTGCGATCGTAGAAATACGCGCCGGTCGCGGCACCGACGACGACCACCCCGACGACGGTCCAGAAGATCGGCGAGGACCACACGCTGCCGCTCTTGGGCTCCTCGGGCTTGGGCGCGGGTGCGGGGGCGGGGACGGGCTTGTCCTCGGGGACGAGCTTCACCGCGACCTGCTTCTTCTCGCCGTCGCCGAACGTGCCCTCCCAGGTGAAGGGCTTGCTCTGCGACTCCTCTACGCGGAGCGCGTGCTTACCCGCATCGACCTCGAACGCGAGCGGGCGCTCGCCCGGATCGTTCTGCGTCTTTCCGTCGAGCGAGATCTTCAGATCGGCCGATTTGGAAGGGAGATCCGCGACGACGAGCGACGCGACCCGCGCCTTCTCCTCGGCGTACATCTTCTCGGCCTGCTGCTTCACGTCCGGATCGAGCTTCTTGTGTCGCTCGAGCAGCTGCGCGAACGCGTCGCGTGACTCGACGTGACGACCGAGGGCACGCAACGCGGTCGCCACGTTGAACAACGCTGCGGGCACGCCAGAGAGCGCATAGGACTTCTCGAAGTCGACGAGGGCGTCGGACCAACGCCCCTGCTCGACCGCGCGGTTGCCTGCGACGTACAGCGCCTTGGCCTCTTGGACGGCCGACGACGACGGCTCGCCCGCGGGGGCCGCCCAGGTGTGCGCGGCGAACGCCGGACTCGAGACGGCGAGCAACATGGAGGCGGCGAGCAACGCGGCCATCACCGATCCGAGGCGAGAGGAGCGCACGATCACTTGAAGGCTTCGTCGGGAAGCAGTGGTCCGCTCTGCTTCGGTGCGGTCGTGGTCGCAGGCGGAGGAGGCGCCGCGGTTGGAGGTGGAGGAGGCGGCTCGGCGGTCTTCGCCGTGGAGGGCGGTGCGACCTTACCGGGCTTGTGCCAGTGCTTGGGCGCCTTCACCGATGCCGATGCGCTCACGGTCGTCACCGTCGACGCGCTCGGTGCGACCGGTGTGCTCATCGAGGGCAACGGCGTGGGCTCGGCCGAGGGCGCCGCCGGCGCGGGATCGCCCGAACGCATACCGAGGAACAGAGCGCCCGCACCGAGACCGAGCAAGGCGACGACCGCGATCGGCACGAGCAGCGATCGCTTCGGGCGCAAGAGCAGCGTCTCGCTCGCGACGGTCGTTGCGCCCACCGTCGACGGCTCGGGAGGGAGGGTGATCTCCAACGACCCGGCCGATGGCGGTACGACGACGATCTTCTTGCTCGATCCCGAGCGCGCGACGGTGGGGACGTCGTCACCGGAGAGTGCCCGGTCGATCTCGCTCCGCATGTGGCCGAGCGAGTCGCCGCCCGCGTCGCCGACCCAACGTCCGATCTCGCGTGCGGTCGGCGTAGGGCCTAGCGTGCGCCCGGCCTCTCGCAGCGCATGCGAGAGCTCCGCTGCGGTGGCCCACCGCTTGTCGAGCGAACGCTCGAGCGCACGCGCGATCGCCTGCGACACCGGGAGCGGAATCTCGGGATCGATCACGTGGACCGCCGGAATCGGCAGCGTCTTCACGTTGCCGAGGAGCTGCATCGGATCCTCCCCGGTGAACAGGCGGCGCCCGAGCATCGTCTCCCACGCGACGATCCCGAGCGCGAACACGTCGGCGCGTCGATCGACCGGACGCCCCTCGGCCTGCTCGGGGGAGAAGTACGCGAACTTCCCCTTGAGCTCGCCCGTCTGGGTCGAGGTGCGACGCATCATCGCGCGAGCGATGCCGAAGTCGGTCACCCGCGCCCGTCCGTCGACGCCGACGAGGACGTTGTGCGGCGAGACGTCGCGGTGCACGAGCCCGAGCCGCACGCCGGTCGGCGTGACCGCCTCGTGTGCGTCGTCGAGCCCTTGAGCCGCTTGCGCGAGCAACTCGACCGCGATGGGGATCGGCACGCGGGTGCCACGACGACGCTGGTCTCGGATGAGCGTCGAGAGCGCCTGCCCGACGACCAACTCCATCACGATGTAGAGCGCACCGTCGTCCGCGCGGCCGAGGTCGAGCGTAGGGACCACGTACGGACTCGAGACGTGAACCGCGACCCGCGCCTCGTCGAGGAACATGTCGACGAACTGCTCGTCCTCGGCGAGATGCGGGAGCATTCGCTTCACCGCGACGAGCTTCTCGAACCCCGCCTCGCCGCGAATGCGCGCCGCAAACACCTCGGCCATGCCGCCCGCCGCGATGCGGAAGAGCGCTTCGTATCGGCCGAAGCTGGGAAGGTTCTCCATGGGCGCGGGCGCAGGCACTGTGGTTCGCTCGGGTTCCACGGTCAATGTACGCGCTGGCGCACATCGCGGTCTCGGGAAAGTCGCAGAAAGACTGCGATCGCGTAGACTGAGCGACGATGAGCGGGCCCGGCTTGCCGCCCCTGTACCGCGCCCTCCGTTGGACGAGCGCGGCGTTGATCGTGGGTGCCTCTCTCGGGGGGGCCGCGTCCTGCAAAAGCACCGGTGTCGCGCTCAGCGTCGACCTCCGGACCGACTATCTCCCGGGTCGCGAGTTCGTCGGAGTGCGGACCGAAATCGTCCCAAATGGGGGCGGAAATCAAGAGATTGAGCGCCTCGTCGTCCCGAACGACGCGCGGTTCGTCGAGGGCGCGCGCGTCGCGGACTTCGGCGATCTGCCGAGCGGCGACGTGCTCGTGAAGGTGAAGGTCATCTCGCCCGAAGGGCAGCCGATGATCGAGCGTCTCGCGCGTGTGACAGTGAGCGCGGACTATGCGCTGACTCTGGTCATCACCCGCAACTGCGAGGGCGTGACCTGCCCCGCGCCGGGCGGCGACCTCGCGCTCGCCACCTGCGACCGCGGCAAGTGTGTGCGGGCCGAGTGCACGACGGCGACGCCCCAGTACTGCGCTCCGCCCGAGTGTGCGAACGATACCGACTGCCACCCGGACGTCGACTGCGTGTCGGGCCGATGCGTCGGCGGAACGTGTCTGTTCCTGCCGGTCGACAGCAAGTGTTCGACCGGGCAGAAGTGCGACGCGACCCAGGGGTGCACCCCGCCGCTCGGCCCTGCGTGCAAACCCACCGGCACCACCGAGACCAACTGCAAAGATGGCATCGACGACGATTGCGACGGTCGCATCGATTGCCTCGACCCCGACTGTGACGCGAAGACCTGCGAAGACGGCGACCTCTGCACCGAGGGAGAGACCTGCAGCAGCTCCGCCTGCAGCGGCGGCACCGCCAAGACGTGCGACGACGGCAACACCTGCACCGACGACACCTGTGATCCCAAGACCGGCTGCAAGAACGCCCCGCTCGACATGGGCACCTGCGACGACGGCGACGTCTGCACCGACGGCGACAAGTGCGTCGCCGGCAAGTGCGCGGGCACCTCGAGCTGCGACGACGGCAACCCCTGCACCGACGACGCGTGCGGGCCCTCGGGCTGCACCCACACCAACAACACCAAGCCTTGCGAGGACGGTGACGCCTGCACGGTCAACGACGTGTGCGAGGCGGGCGCGTGCAAACCGGGCACGGCCAAGAGCTGCGACGACAGCAACGCCTGCACCGACGACTCCTGCGATCCGAAGACCGGCTGCAAGAACACCAACAACACGGGGCCCTGCAACGACGCGCTGTTCTGCAACGGTGCCGACACCTGTGCGGGCGGCGCGTGCACCGTGCACGCGGGCGACCCCTGCACGAAGGGCTGCGACGAGGCCGGCGACAAGTGCCTCGGCTGCACGGTCGACGGCGACTGCGGCCCGATCACGTACGGCGCGTGGGGCGCGTGCGGCGGCTTCGCCAGCACGTGCGACTCGACGGGCACCCAGTCACGCACGGTGACCACACCCACGTGCGGTGGAGGCGCCTGCACCTACGCGACCACGACCGAGTCCCGAGCATGCACCCGGGTGACCGAGGGCACGGTGTGCGGCGCGATCACCTACGGCGCGTTCGGCGCTTGCGGGGGCTTCGCCAACACCTGCGACACGTCCGGCACCCAGTCGCGCTCGGTCACGACCCCCACCTGCAAGACCGACGTCTGTACCAACGTCGCGTCGACCGAAGCGCAGGCATGCACGCGCACCACCAACGGCGTGTCGTGCGGCACGACCACCTACGGCGCGTGGGGCGGGTGTGGCGGGTTCGCGTCGGCCTGCGACACCACGGGCACGCAGAGCCGCTCCAGGACGACCTACACCTGTTCGGGCGGAACGTGCGCCAGCGCCGTCTCCACCGTCAGCCAGAGCTGCACCCGCAGCGTGGCGAACGGGACCTCATGCGGAAGCGGCAAGTACTGCTGCAGCGGCGCCTGCTACGCGAAGAACGACAAGAACCACTGCAGCTCGTGCGGCATCTCGTGCTCGAGCGGCACGTGCGCGTCGCTCGGGAGCGGCCACTACTCGTGCACCTGCTCGAGCAACGCGCAGTGCCAGAGCAACGGCTTCGGGAGCGGGGCGACGTGTTGGGCACCGACGGGCGGAACGATGTTCTGCAACTGCCAGTGCACGACGGCGAACTGCTGCGCGGGCGGGGCGGACTGTTACAAGCCGTCGGGCAACAACTACTGCAGCTACTGAGGTCCGAATCCGCGTGCTCGCATCCCCCGGTCTCCCGAGGGATGCGACGCACCGAGAATTCACATACCCGCGTCCCGCCTTCGGCGGATCCGAGGAATGCTCAGATGCCCCAGACCGTCCGCAGATAGGCGAGGACCGCATCGCGCTCGGCGTCGGTCAGCGGACGGTTGTAGTAGATGATTTCGCCGATGTACGCGTTCGAGACCTCGTTGATCTCGGAGCGGCCGACGTATAGCGGCTTCGAGCCGACGGAGATCGAATTGCCGGTACCGGACGTCGACACCGTGCCTGCGGCGGTCGAGGTGGCCGAGAAATACCGGGTGGTTCCGGTGATTCGCCCAGCAAGGACGTAGTTCGTGTCCTTCACGAGCGTGAGCTCGACGCCCGCGTTGTCGTTCACCGACTGGAAGTGAATCACGTTCGCGGTCTTGAACGCGTTGTTCTCCATCGACCAATCGTTGTCGCGACTTCCGTGGTGCGCGAACGGCCCCCAGTTGCCCGGCGTCCTATGCTGCGCGACCACGAAGACGGTCATCTCGGTGGTCAACGGGAAGCCGGCGGAAACGAGCCCGCCGCCGGCGCTGAAGTCGACGCACGGGCGCGTGTTGATGCAGCTGGCGAGCCTGGTGGGCGCCGTATTCTGCGAGAGATCACGGCCGAAGCCGCTGAGATCCCTCCAGGTCGTGACCGCGGTTCCCGAGGTGACGATCGAGGCGCTGCGGAGCGCCGAGTACCGTGCGACGAGCCCTGCGGTGACCGGCAACTCGATGGCCGTACACGCTCCGGCGAAGCACGACTCGGAGGCGGCACACGCCTTGCCGGCCGAGCCGCTGCCCGCGCCGCAACCGGTGGTCGCGCCGCAGTTGGTGACGCTGGTCTTCGGATCGATGCAGGTTCCGCCGCACGCCACGAGACCGGCCGCGCAAGTCGGCTTGCAGCTGCTGTCGGAGCAGCTCTGGCCCGCCGCGCACTTGGTTCCGCACGTCCCGCAGTTGGCGTTGTCGGTGACGAGGTTCGCGCAGTAGCTGGGCGTGCCTGTGCAGACGGTCATGCCCGTTGCGCAGGTGAGCGTGCAGGCGCCGGCAGTGCAGGCCTCGCCGGCTGCGCACTTCTTGTCGCACGCGCCACAGTTCTCGTTGTCGGTCTTGGTGTTCACGCAGCGCGCCGCACCCGCGTCTCCGCCGCCGCAGGTGGTGAGCGTGCTCGCGCAGCTGGTCGCGCACTTGCCCGCCGAGCAGACCTCGCCCGCGCCGCACTTGACCCCGCACGCGCCGCAGTTCGAGTTGTCGTTATCGACCTTCGCGCAGTACGCGGCACCGGCGTCGCCGCCGCCGCACGTCGTGAGGCCGCTGGCGCACGTGAGCTTGCATGCGCCATCGGTGCACGCTTCACCGGCTGCGCACTTCTTGTCGCAGGCTCCGCAGTTCTCGTTGTCCGTCTTGGTGTTGGCGCATCGGGCCGCGCCTGCGTCGCCGCCTCCGCACGTCGTCAACGTGCTCGCGCAGCTGGTCGCGCACTTGCCAGCCGAGCAGACCTCGCCCGCGCCGCACTTGGTCCCGCACGAGCCGCAGTTCGAGTTGTCGGTGTCGGTCGTGGCGCACGCGCCGCCGCACACGGTCTGTCCCGTCGGACACGCGGTCGAGCACTTGCCGGACACGCACGCTTCGGCGGCGCCACAGGCAGTCCCACACGCACCGCAGTTGTCGTGACTCTTCTGCGTGTCGATGCACGCGCCACCGCACGAGACCGTTCCGGTCGCGCACGTGGCAACGTCGGTTCCTGCGTCCTCGATCGTCGTCGAGCTCTCGGACCCCGAGCTACAGCCCCCTGCGTACGCGGCGGTCACGGCAAACAACGCCAACCACGGCGCCAACCTGGTCATCTTCATCTCGCAGCCTCCTCCCAGAGTCTCGAGGACTCGGTCCTCGAAGACTGTCCAGAAAACCTGATACGAGCAAGCGCTACGTCTGGAATTCCTGACTCAGCGCCCATCCTCGACGTTCGAGCACCATCGTTTCTCCGGACTCCTCGATCGTCGCGGCGAGGCCGCAGCGCCCGGTCGACACCGCGGCGCGAGGGGCGACATCGCACCTCCGTCATGAAACGGATTCACTCGTTCGCGATCGCGACGGCCGCGATCTCGGCTCTCGCGCTCGCCGGGTGCACGGCGTATGGGACGACGGGGTATGGGTATGCCTACCCGAGCGGGTACGGGTACGGGTATCGGCCCGGTTACTCCTATTACGACAGCTCGCTCGGTTATGTCGTCTACGACTCACCGCCGTACAACATCGCGTACTACCCGCGGTACCCGTACATGGGCACGTACGCATACCTCGTCGGTGATCTCTGGTACGTGCGATACGGCTCCGGCTGGGGATACCTGAGGTACGAGCCTACTCCGCTGTATCGCTATCGCACGGAGCGATATCAGCAGTACGGATACTCCGCCCCGCCTGCCTACCGACCCGCGCCCTATACGGCGCCCCCGGCGTACGCGCCCGGACCACGCACGGCGCCGCCCGCGTACGGGGGACCGCCGGCCTACGCAGCACCGCCGGCCTACGCAGCACCGCCGGCCTACGCGCCCCGAACCGCACCGCCGATCACTCCCGGGCCGAGCCCGCAGGCGGCACCGCCTCCGCGGATGCCGGTACCCCAGCTGCCACCGCCAGCCGCTGCTCCGGCTCCCGCTCCACGCATGCCCGTGCCGCAGCTCGGACCGCCGCCGGCGGCGGCACCACGCGTCGCTCCGCCCCCGACCTATCATGCACCGCCGGCGCCTCGTCGGTGACGGGTACTTCGAGTGATCACTCGACGTCGATGGCAGTCGCCTTGCCGGACTCGTCGAGCTTCACGGCGAACGTTCCCTCGGTGGTCATGACGAGCAGCAGCGCGGCCTTGCCCACCGAGTAGAGCTCGAGGCCCCGGAGCCATCCGCCGTCGACCTTGGTGCCCTCGGCGATGCTCGAGAGTTGATCGTCGAAGAGCACCTCTCCCCGCGAGGCGGCGAGCGTGTCGAGCTTCGCGTGGTGCAGGTGCACGCCTCCGTGATCACCGACCCGGCCGACCGCGATGACCGTGCCGTCGATGTCGGCCACCTTGCGCATCGACTGAGACGAGAGCTTCGCCTCGGCGTCCTTGCATACGCCGTGACCACAGTGCATCTGCCGAACGACGTCGTCCTTGCTTCCGCCAGCGCTTCCCAGAGTCGTGATCGTCGACTCGGCGCCCTTGCAGGTGAGCTGATCGAACGACAGCGGGATGACCGTCGGGAGCGTCCACGCGCCGTTCGTCACCGACGCGAGATGCCAGGAGATCTCGTCCTTGATGGCGACGGTTAGCGTGTCGCCCGAGTGGCAGCTGACGATCTGCGGATCGGTCGACTCGGCGAACCAGGTATCGAGCTCGCCGACCTCCTTCGGCGGGCCGGCCGTCGCGCCCTCGATTGCCTGCGCGAACAGTCGAATCGAGCGCTGCTCGTTGTACCCGCGCCACAGGACCCAGCCCGGGACGAGCATCGCCGCGTAGTAGAGGTTCTCGTTCTTCACCGCGGCCGGCGGAGCGAGCATCGAGTCCTTGCCGGACACCGACAGCTTGAGCTTGTGCGCGTACTCGTTGCGATAGGTGAAGGACACGAGCGCGCCGTCGCGCCGGTGCCACGCCCACCCGAACTTCTCGCCCTTGATCGCGGCTGCACCCGTATCGGTGGCGTAGGCGCCGATCGAGGCGTTGGCACCGAAGACGACGATCGGCGCCGCGCCCGGATCACGCGCCGCGTGGAGGTACGGATCGCCGCCGATCGCGGCCACCGGCGCGGGGAACGGCTTGCACGTCACCTTGACCGCGTTCTCGTCGAACGTGCAGAGGAGCGAGGTCGGCATCGAGGGATCGGCCACGGCGAAGGCCAGATCACGGTGGCGCTGCAGCTCGCCGCGGAACGCCGACCCGGGGAGCGGCTTCTTCGCGAGCGGCTTCTTCTTGCGCAGCTCGGCGAACGAGAGCAGCGGCTTCGCCGGCACCGGCGCCTGCGCGTCGGTCGCCGACGGCGGAACGAAGCCGCTCTCCGCCGCCTTGCCGAACACCGCGTCGACCTCGGTGAACAGGTCGGCGAGGCGCTTCTCCTGATCGCCCCCCGTCAACCGCTGCCCGAGGCGATCGACGGCAGCGCCGAGATCGTCGGCGCCGGGCTTGCTCAATCGCTCCTCGGCGAGCACCCGCACGAGCCCCTGCGTGTGGGTCTGGCAACGAAACGGCCAGGTCTCCGCTATCGGGGTGCCGGCCTTCGACGGGTTCTCCTCGGCGATGGTGAGCTGCATGGCGCGGACGCGAACGCTCGGCTTCTCGCCTGGAGCGAGCGGGCTGCCGACGAGACACGTCGCGAGCTTGTTCCATGCGCTGGTGGTCACCTCGACCTTGCGCGCCTTGTCCCGGCGATCGGCGACGAAGATCGCGCCACCGAGGGCGGCGGCGAGCACCACGATTGCGCCGAGCACCTTGGCGGTCTTGGGCTTGCGCGCGAGCTCGTCTGCGGGGAGCTCGAACGGCGGTTCGGTCGGCGCGTTGCTCATGGCGCCGGACTACGCGTCGGCCGCCGTGGCGGCAACTCAAGAGCCGTCGGAGAATTGCCCCCGGACTAAAGTCCGGGGCACCGACGGCAAGACGAAGCCCTCCGGGCTGGCGAGGAACAGCTCGCAACAGCAAGCGCCGCGCCCGCGAATCGAACCTACAGCACCCTTCCAGGCCGTTGCGATGGCAGTCCGGCAATTGGGCGCGCTCCATCCAGACCGAGTCGCTCGGACGCCTACTGCCGTACCTCCGCGATCAACGAACCCGACACGGCTCCGACTTGCTCGAACCCGATTTCGAGCGGAACGAAGCGACGCGCGCCGACAACCGCGTTGTCGGCGATACGTGATCCCGCTAGCCCGAAGGGCTTCGTCTTGCAGTCGGTGCCCCGGACTTCAGTCCGGGGGATTTTCCGACAGATCTTCACCCGAGATCGATCCCGATCCACCGGACCGCGTCGCCACGCCGGACCTTCGCGACGACCGCCTTTCCGCCTTCGATCTCGCCCATCCGCTTCTTCAGATCGACCGCGTCCTCGATCTTCTTTCCGTCGATCTCGACGATCACGTCGCCTGGGTGAAGACCAGCCGCAGAGGCGGCGCTCTTGGGCGCAACGTGGGTGATGCGCGCGCCTCCCTCGTCGTCGTCGGCGACCCCGACGCCGAGGCGACCGCGCGTCGGCGAGCCCGGCTCGTCGAGGGCCACGTGCTTCTCCTTCAGCTCCTCGAGCGTCGCGGTCAGCGTCTGGTGCTTGCCGTCGCGGACGACGTCGAGTGAGACCTTGGAGCCCGGGGCGTGGCGCGCGATCGTGCGGGGGAGCTCCTGGGACCGATCGATCTTCGTGCCGTCGACCGACACGATGACGTCTCCCGGCTTCAACCCTGCGTGCTGTCCAGGGCCGTCCTTCTCCACGCCGGCGACGAGCGCGCCCTTCGCTCCCTCGAGCCCAAGGGCCTTGGCGAGCGTCCCGTCGACCTCCTGGATGGCGACGCCGAGCTTGCCACGCGTGACGAATCCCTTCTCGACGAGCTGGGGCAACACGTCCTTGAGGGCGTCGACCGGAATGGCGAAGCCGATGCCCTTGCCCTCGGGATTGATCGCCGTGTTGATGCCGACGACCCGGCCACGGACGTCGAACAACGGTCCGCCGCTGTTGCCCGGGTTGATCGACGCGTCGGTCTGGATGAAGTCGTCGTAGGGCCCGGCTCCGATGGCGCGGCCCTTCGCGCTGACGATGCCCATCGTCACGGTGTGGTCGAGGCCGAACGGATTCCCGACGGCGACGACGTATTCGCCTACGCGCAGAGACCCGCTCACACCGAGCGACACCGCGGGCAGATCCTTCACCCCCGAGACCTGGAGCACGGCGAGGTCGAGCCGCGGATCGGTCCCCTTCACCTTCGCATCGTGCTCGGTGCCGTCGAACAGTCGAACGCGCACCGCCTCGGCGGCCTCGACCACGTGCGCGTTGGTCACGATGGTGCCGCGGGGGTCGACGATGAACCCCGTCCCGAGCGCCTTGCGCTCCCCCCTCTCGAACCCGAATGGATTCGGTCCGGACGCGCGCGTCGCCGTGATGTTCACCACGGTCGGTTTGACCTTCTCCGCCAGGGTCGCGACGTCGAGCGCGCCTGTGGCCAGGGTGGGCGGCTTCTCGAACGGCGGAGCCACCTGCGCCTGAGGAGGGCTGCCCGATCGCGAGCACGCCGCGCCCCCCAACGCCAACACCAGAGCAGAGACAGAGACCAGCCTGGGCATCATCGTCATCACGGCTCCCAAAAGCGGTGAAGGCGCGCATTCATTCCCGCATGACAATCGTCACGGCCGGTTGGACAGAGCACCGCGCGTTCGGAACCATTCCCCCATGCGGATCCTTCCGCGGGCGGACCTCAAGGTCGGATTCGCCTGCAACAACCGTTGTGTCTTCTGCGCCCAGGGCGACAAGCGATCGCAGTGCGACTCCCTCTCGATCGACGAGCTCATCGGAAGGCTGAAGAAGGTCCGACGCGGCTCGCAGGGGCTCGTCCTCACCGGCGGTGAGCCCACCCTCTACAAGCGTCTGCCCTCGTTGATCGTCGCGGCGCGCGAGCTCGGCTACGCGCCGATCCAGATCCAGACCAACGGTCGACTGCTCGCGTACCCCGAGGTGCTCAAGCGTCTACGCGAGGTGGGAGCGGACGAGTTCTCACCCTCGCTCCACGGATCGACCGCCGAGATCCACGATGCGCTCACGCGTGCGCCGGGAAGCTTCGAGCAATCGGTCCGCGGCATCGCCAACGTCGCACAGCTGGGGATTCCGCTGGTCACCAACAGCGTCGTCACCAGACAGAACACCCACGATCTGCCCGCGCTGGTCGAGTTGCTCTGCTCGCTGGGCGTGCGGCAGGGGCAGCTCGCGTTCGTTCATCCGGTCGGCACCGCGGAGGAGCTGTTCGACGAAGTGGTCCCGCGCCTCTCCGACGTGGTCGAGCCTCTGCGTCGCGCGCGAGAGGTCGCACTCAGGCACGGCATGAAGCTCGTGACCGAGGCCGTTCCGTACTGCTTTCTCCGCGGGATGGAGGACCTCGCGGTCGAAGACGCCATCCCCATGACCACGGTCGTCGACCTCGACGGCGAGGTGCTCGAGTACTCCGACTGGCGCGTTCAGGAGGGCAAGGCGCACGGCCCGCCGTGCGTGACGTGTGCCGCGCGGACCGAGTGCGAGGGGCCGTGGCGGGAGTACCCCGCGGCGTTCGGCTGGGACGAGTTCGTACCGATCGAGGCTATCGTCCGCGACTGACTCGTCACGTCGTCTCGAAGAGAAGAGTTCACCACGGAGGCGCGGAGGCACGGAGTTCGAGAGTGGTGCTGCCGCTCGCTTCGCGCCGACCGAGAATCGACTCTCGTAGACCAGCACCTCGTCGAGGTGTGCGCTCGGACGACGGACGTGAGCCCTCTGTCTGCATCGGCAGACAGTCTCGACCTCCTCGTCTCCGTGCCTCCGTGGTGAAATTCTCGGGCTGCAGCGACCACGGGCCGTCAGGATGGGAGATCACTTCCAGACGCACGCCTCCGACGACTTCGGATCGGTGACGGCCGCGCACTTGTAGCCCGTCGGGTTGGTGATGTACGGCACGTCCGTCGCGTTGGTGGAGAAGAACCGGCCGACCATGTTCGTGAGGAACATGCCCGTGTCCCAGACCTTGCACGGATCGGGCGGGTCGAAGCCGTGCACGCCCTGGGGCACGATGAACGCATTGACCACGCCGCCGAGCGTTCCGTTCGGCGTCCACCCGCTCTTGGCTGCTGCGAGGCGCGGCGCCCAGATCGACGCAAGGTCGGAGCCCGTCGCCGGCTTGGCGAGACGAACCAGGCGGAGCGGCACGGCCGGGTGCTGCGGCTTCACCGGGTTGAGCCCCTCGTCGAGGTAGTCCGGATCGAACAACGCCCCCTGGCACACCGCCGGAGGGTAGGAGGTCGGTTCGTTGCAGCCCTCGATCGCGTTGGTGCCATTCGGCACGCAACCGGGGGACGGATGACGCGCGAGCCAGCTGATGCCCTCGATGACGTGGTTCTTGAGGAGCACCTTGTTCGGCGTGTCGCCGTAGAGGTCGATCAACGCCTGCGGTGCCACGTAGTCCGGGTAGTCCTTGGCGGTCGCGTTCTCCGGGCGGAGGAACGGGATCGCACCGTGGATGCGGGCGGCCGCGATGCCGGTGTTCACCGGCACGTTCATGTCACCGATGGTGTTGATGGTGTAGATGCCCGCCGGCGGCACGAGCTTGCCATTCTCGTCGTGGCGCGGCTTCGTGTAGTAGTACGGCGCGAACGTCACCGGATCGGCGGGATCGAGCGCGATCTGCGCGAGCTGCAGCAGCTTGCGGAAGTCGGGCGTCTGGCGCTTGAGACCGAAGCCCTCGCTCACCGCGACGAGCTTGCTCCCGACCGGGTACTCCTTGGTCTGGTAGGTCACGTCGATCCCCGACCACTTGTCGATGACCTTCACCGGCTGGAGGCCCTCGGGCAACGTGCACTTCTTCCCGTACTCGAGCACCGCCTGGGTCTTGCCGGGCGGCGGCTTGTAGCTGGCGATGATGATCTCGTCGCCCACGCTCGCCGGAATGCCGACCCGGAACTCCGGCTTGCCCGAGTCGGAGATGGTGCCGCCCTGCGCGGTCTTGCCGACGGTCACCCGCCCGCAGCGCACCTCACCGGCGGTCATGTTGCCGACGATGACGTCGTAGCCCTCGTCGAAGTCCTTGCGATCGGCGCAGCCGATCTCGAACTCCTTGTCGTCGTTCAAGTCGACCGCGACCCAGCGGATCGACATCTGCCCTGCGGTGCACGCGGTGCGCGTCTGCTTCTCCGCGAGGACGGGCTGGCCCTTGTCGTCGTAGATGACCTTGCCGTCGGCGTTCTTCTTGTAGTCGAAGCGCGTGTCGGCCGGGATGCTCACGACGAGCGGGCCCATGATGCGGAGATCGACCGCCTCGACGACGCCGCCCTGGAACGAGCGGATGCCGACGTCGGTCAACGCACCGCCACCGGCCATCGGCGCGGTGCCGGAGATGTACGGATCGACCGCGCCCGCCAGCGACGAGAGGATGCCGCCGAGCGAGCCGCCCCACGCGAAGTACTTGGCGTCGGGGCCGCCGAAGTCGACCTTGCCGTCGCCGTCGAAGTCACCCGCGAGCTTCGGGGTGCCGTCGCCGCTCCAGTCGTACTTGTTGGAGCCGTCGAACGCGCGCATCGCCCGGACGACCATCACCTCTTCGAGCGCGGCCTGCCGAACGATGTCGCGCGTGTGGAACAGGTACGAGGTCCAGTAGTCGCGCCCCGACTCGTCCTTCAGCTCGCCGTCGCCGTTGAGATCGCGAACGCGGCTCTTGGTGAACGCCGAGCTGAACGGCGTGAGGCACGCGCCGCCGAAGAGCGCCTTGGCGAGCGTCAGATCGCCGCTCGAGAGCTCGAGGCCGTGGCCGGGCGCGTTCATGCCGATGGTGACGACGCCGTGCCGCGCGAGCTCGCCCGAGAACCCGAGGCCCTCGGTCATGTTGCCGGTATAGCCGTGGCCATAGAAGCTGACGGGGAACGGCGCGGTGTTCCCGGGCGCCCGCTTGGGGACGACGATGAAGAACGAGACCTCCGTGTCGGAGTGCGGGATCTCGCCCGTCTCGTGGTTCATCCGCATGATCGCTTCGGGCGACATGTCGTTGATGTCGCCGAGGAGCCAGGGAACCTTCACCGTGCCGACCGCGATGTAATCGATGTAGTCGAAGCTCTCGACCAGCCGCTTGCCCGCGGGACCGTCGATGCCGAACACGTTGGACGCGAGGTCCTTCATCGTGGAGCGGAAGCTCGGCGTGTAGTGCGCGACGTAGCGCGCCTTGCTGCCCTGCTGTTGGCACGCGTCGGTCGAGGTCTCCCAACCCGCCGGGTCGTCGTCATCGGATTCGACGCGGCCCACGGCCTTGTAGATCTTGAACTCCGGCTTGTACTCGCGCCCGATCCACCCGAACTTGCCCACGCCGTACGCGCCGTCGCGGAGCGCGAACATGTCGCTCACCGTCGGCTGCGTAGTGAAGGTGAACGCGAACTGGATGTGCTCGAGCGGGTTGCCGGTGAACCCGTAGTACTCCTTCTTCTGCGCCATCACGTCGGCGAGGCGCTGCACGGCGGCGCCCTGCGCAGGGTGATGGATGTAGTCGAAGGGAGACTGCACCGGCTTGTAGTTGCCGTCCTTGTCCTTCTCGAGACCGTGCAGACGATCGGTGATGACGATCGCGTACTCGGTCATCTCCTCGAGCGGGATCATCGGACGCGCGACGAGCGTGTTGGTCTCGGACTCGTAGAACGAGTACATCCCGTCGACGCCGTTGGCCGGCCTCACCTTGTTCGGGAAGTTCGGCTTGTCGAGCACGCCGTCGAAGTCGGTGTCCTCACCCGGGTCGAGGATGCCGTTGCCGTTCTTGTCCTCGTCGACCGTCTCGAAGAGCAGGTTCGCCTCGCCCTTGCGCGGATCGTTCGGCCAATAGCGCGAGAGCTCGCGCAACGTGGCCGGGAAGTTCCCGCCGCCGAGATCGATCGGCACCGGCACGCCGGTCTTCACGTTGACGAGGTAGATGACGTCGTCCTCGAACTTGAAGTCGTCGTCGGCGTGGTGCGCCTTCACGTCCTCGGCGTCGAGCGGCTTGCTGAACGGGATCGAGATGGGCGCGTAGGTTCCCCAGCCCTCGAGCTCGGAGAACTTGGTGCGCGCGTTGCGCTCGATCAGGGTCGGCGCGACCAACGCGGCGTTGATGCGGCGCCCCGTCCGCGAGGTGGGGTCGGGCCACGTCGCCACGTCGTTGGGCAGCGGAATCTCCGGCAAAGGCTTGTGCCCGAGGTCGAACACCACCGTCGGACCGTCGGTCTTCTGTGTGCGCCGCACGCCGCCCGGCGCTTCGTCGACTGCGCAGCCCTGCGCACCCGCGACCACAGCGAGCACGCTCCCGATCACCGCCGCGCGAACCCAAGCTCCGAACGCCATGTGACTGCCTCCGCCGACGACTCTCGAACTCACGAACTGTTGACTGTCGACTGTCGACTGTCGACCTAGAACTGCACGCCGAACCTGCCCTGCACGACCGACTGCGGCTTGGCGTGGTTCCCCTTCGCGTCGTCGAAGGCACGCCCCGGGAAGAACACGCCTGCCTGCGCGCCGATCTGCAACGTCACCGGGCGCAGCCGCACACGCCACTCGAAGCCGCCATCGAGCTCGATGCCGAGATCGCGGTTCTTCGGCGAGCCACCGCGGTAGTTCTGGTCGCCGCCGCTCGATGCAACGGCGGTGCGGTACGGATCGACGACGTCGCTGCTCGCGACCGCGATGACCGCACCGGCCTTGAGATCGAGCACGGGGAGCGGCCGGTAGACGAACACCGGATTGAGGTACGTGGCTCCGAACACACCGCCGTTCGACACGAGCAGGTGCGAGCCGGGCGACGGTCGCGCGAGGAGCTCCGGATCCTGCGCGTTGGTGGCCGCCCGCGCGGTCATGAAGTGCAGCATGTACGGGAACAGCACCATGCCGATCTGATGGTTCGGATCGAACGTGAAACGCTTGACCGTCCCGTCGTACGGATTGGCGTCGCCGCTGGCGTACCCACCCTCGATCTGGGCGACCATCTGCCCCCACGTCGCCGGCGAGCCCTCTTTCGTCGGCTCACCCTTGGCGCGCTTGACGATGCCGAGCTGTGCGGCCGCGCCCCAGGACGAGATGTCCTGCTCGTTGAACTCGGGGGTCGAGCGGATCGCGTCGGTCTTGCCGAACACGTGCGCGACCTCGAACGCACCGTACGCGAACACGTCGTCCGCGACCGATCGCGCGGTCTTACCCGCGACGTCGGCGATCCAGGTGTTGAGCTTGCCGCCGTCGATGCCGCTCACCTCGGAGCGGACGTCGTGCCAGCGACGCGTGCCGAAGAAGCCGAGTTGATCCCAGCCCTTCTCGTACAACGCGCTGACGACCATCTGATAGGCGCGGTCGCCGGCGCTCCACTTCGCCGTGTTGTCTTGCATCACCGCGTCGCCCGCGATCGCGATGATGAACGGCGACTGCTTGCCGAACGGGCGGGTGGCGAACGCGATGCGCTCGACGATCGACCCGAAGCGATAGTCGCCGAACAACAAGGGTCGATCGCCGTTGTTGGCGAGGATGCCCATGCCCCAGTTGTTGCCGACCTGACCGACGCGCAAGAGGCCGATGGGCGTCGTCCAGTCGACGTAGAGGTAGCGAAGCCGCGCGAACGACGGCACGCGATCGTCGCGCGCGTGATCGCCCGCCGCCGACACGCCCTGCGCGACGTCGCCGAGGATCCACCGCGGCAACAGATCGGCCTGCGCGACGAGCTTGAGGGTCTCGCCGACGGTGACCTGTCCGCCGAGGCGGAGCCAGGTCATCCCGAAGTTCTCCTGGCCGATGAACTCCTGCGTGCGGTCGCCGATCGGCGGCGAGACCTTCAGCGGGCTGTCGTGCTCGTAGCGGAGTTGGAGCTCGCCGTGGACGTCGACGCGGACGCGGCCCCGGGCGGGGCGGAGGAAGGGGGCGCGGGCGTCGTCGAGGACGAGGCGGCTGAAGTCTTCGGGGACGTCGCTGTCGGGCGCAGGCGCAGGCGCAGGCTCGGGCGCAGCCGCGATGGCGGACGCGGAGGCAGGCGCAGGCGCAGGCGCGGGCGCAGGCGCAGGCGCAGGCTCGGGCGCAGGCGCAGGCGCAGGCGCAGGCGCAGGCGCGGACGCAGACGCGGACGCAGACGCAGACGCAGACGCAGACGCAGACGCAGACGCAGACGCAGACGCAGCTGGCGCGGGTGCGGGCGCGGGTTGCGCCGCCGAGCGCGCGGTCGACAGCGCGAGGATCGCAATCGGCGCAGCCAACGCGGCAGCACGACGGACGGCTACACGAACGAACCAGCGTCCCTTCCCCAGCGAAGCAGGCATCGCGAACCCTTTCGAGCGCGTCGTCGATCCCCAAAGCGCGACCAGGGGGCGAGCGATCGCAGCCGCCAACTTGTATCGGAGCGGGTTTCGCTTTTGCAGACGAATTTTCAGGCCAACCGAAGAATTGTCGAATGACGTGGCGCGTCGTGGGGTCGGACAAAAACACGAACGCCCGAATCCGAAGATCCGGGCGTCGCGTCAGGTCGAGAGACCGGGGATCAGCCCGAGCACTCCGACACGCAGTTGTCGACCACGCAGCCAACCAGGGCCTTGCCCTCGGCGCTCTTGCTGTTGGTGACGCAGGTGTTCTGGCAGGCGGCATCGGCGCAGGCGGCCATGCAGTCGAACAGCGCCTTGCAGCCGGGGTTCGCTGCGGTCGTCGAGCAGGCCGTCACCTCGGCGTTGCACTTGCAGAGTTGGCATGTCGCGCAGGCCGAACCGCCGTCTTCCGTGCAGGAGCCGCTGTCGGTGGCGACTGGGCCGGTGTCCGTGGCCGGGCCCGTGTCGACCTTGGCGCCCGTATCCGTAGCCGTGCCGGTGTCGCCGGTCGGTCCACCGTCGGTGACCGTGGTGGTGGTGCTCGAGCAGCCGACGACGAAGAGGGTGCCGATGGCGGCGACCGAAAGGACGTTCCAAAGCTTCATGGGGGCGATCTCCTTCACGACGTCGCCGGCGGCGACGGAACAATGCGACGGGGTACCAAGCAGAACTGGTTCCGTCAAATCCGCGACCGTTCACACGCGTCGATTTCATCTCCAAGGACGGACGCTGGAGGAATCGACAAAAAGTGGAAGGCCCCACCACACCCGCTTTCCGCTACCGTTGCTGCCTTCCGGCCCTGGCGGGGTTCACAGCGCGCTGTTGGTGGAGCCGCATACGCCGCAGCTGCTCGAAGCAGCCCACGTCGACCCGGTCCGTATAGGCCGGGCCGCGGAGTCGCGCAAGCGCTTCCGTCCGTCGCGTTCGTACGGGAGCCCTCGCCGATCACGTTCCTACGGACGGATGGGTGCAGCCGCGCATTCATTGCCGCCCTGGCCGACACGGAAGAGTTCGGCGCCAGCAGGCCAACTTGCTGTTGACACACCCCCCCGGTGAAAGGCACAACGCGCGGCGGAGAGATGACCGAGCGGTTGAAGGTACCTGATTCGAAATCAGGCGTACCCGTAAGGGTACCGGGGGTTCGAATCCCCCTCTCTCCGCCGCGACTCGCCTCAGCCCGCCCCGGCGCCTGAGTCGAGTTCCAAGGTGTTGGCAGTCGGACTCGTTCACCCGTCATCCGGGCCCGCGTTCGAGCTGCCCTGGAGAGGTGACCGAGTGGTCGAAGGTGCACGACTGGAAATCGTGTGTACCGAAAGGTACCGAGGGTTCGAATCCCTTCCTCTCCGCCAGTGACACTGATGAATCGGGCGAGCTCGACGCGGGATTGGGCGTCGGCGTCGCCAGCGGTTCCAGGTCGAATGTCAAAGGTCGAAGGTCGAACGAGAGTCGTTCTCGGCGTCGCCTTCGATCTTCGACCTTCGACCTTTGACCCTCGACCTCCGAAGACGAGGCGGGGAAGACGACTCGCTCGAGAGGGCGAGCTTCAGTGCACGAGGAACCACTTCACGCCGCGCGTGACTTCCAGGTGGAAGTGGTTCGCGTGCGGCTTGTTGTAGTTCGGCGTCAGCACGACGTTGAAGAGCTGCGCTTCGGCGGCATCGCAGAGGATCTGCCGGATCTCGAGCGCCTCTTTGGTGGCCGGCCACGGTCCTGCGCCCTTGCCGCAGGTCTTGGTGCCGATGCCGCCGTGCCAGTCCTCGAGCACCCGCAGCTTGGTGCCGTCCTTCTTCACGAGGACGCCGAGATCGATCGCGAGCGCCGCATCGTGCCGCGCCGGCTTGCCTTTGAACCCCTTGGGCGGCGGCCGGTACATGCTCATGTGGATCGCCTCGACCACGTCGTGCTTCGCGAGGATCTGCGCGAAGTCGTCGATCGCGAGCGCGAGCCGACAATCGACGATCTCCCACACCGACGTCGGCCGCTTCGCCGGTGGCTCGAGCCCGTGGACGTCGACGCTGCGAATCTTCCCCGCGAAACGGATCGGCGTCTCGACGCCCGTGCTCGCGCTCGCAGGCGTGAACGGCACCCCGCGCTTCTTCAGCTCCGCGAGGCAGCTCGCGCCGTCGAGCGCGGCGTACTTCAGCGCGGGAGCTCCAGCGCTCGCAATCACGGGTGTCCCCGGTGCGACCTCGGGTGAGGCGGACGACGCGGTCGTCGGTGGATCGATCTCCGTCGGCGTGAGCGCGACGACCGGCGTGGCCGGCCAGGAAGCGGCCTCGACGTTCGGCGCCTCGGTGCACGAAGGCAGGGGCTTGGCGGCCGCGCTCGCAACGACGGGCGCCGTGGCGGCCACCGGTGTCTTCGCCTTGTGGCGCGGCTGACCCAGCACACATCCGAGACTCGCCGCTGCGAGCAGCGACACGGATGAGATCCGCCAGGTCATCGTCCGCGAGAGTAGACGGCCTCGACCATCACGACAAATGCGCGGCGACGCCGCGCGTCATGAATCAGACCTCGAGCACCAGCTTCCCGAAGCCCTCGTTGGTCGCCATGTGCCGATGCGCCTCCCCCGCGTCGGCGAGCGGCATCACGCGATCGATCACCGGGTGGACGACCTTGCGCGCGACGAGCGGGACGACGCTGCGCGCGAACGCCTGGGTCGCTGCGATCTTCTCTTCGAGAGGCCGCGAGCGAAGCACGGTTCCCTGGATGCGCAGCCGCTTGCGGAGCACGACGCCGAGATCGAGCTCCACGCCCCGACCGGCGAGCAATCCCACCAACACGATGCGCGCCTGCGGCGCCGAGCACGCGAGGTCCTCGGCGAGGTACGCGCCGCCCACCAGCTCGAGGATCACGTCGACGCCGCGACCGGACGTCGCTTGGAGCACCCCTGCCGAGAACCGGCCGTTCTCCGCGACGACGCCGTCGTCGAGCCCGAGCGCGTGGGCGCGGGCGAGCTTGGTCGCGGTGCGTGCGGTGCCCACGCTGCGCGCGCCGATCGCCCGGGCGAGCTGCACGGCGGCGGTGCCGACGCCGCTCCCCACCGCGCTGATCAACACGGTCTCGCCGGCGATCAGCCCGCCCTGCGTGACCATCGCATCCCACGCGGTGATGAACGCCTCGGGGATCGCCGCCGCTTCGGTGAACGAGAGCCCTTCGGGCATCTTCGCGACGGTGCGCGCGTGGACCACGAGCTGCTCGGCGTACGTGCCGCCGCCGGCGAGACCGAACACGCGATCGCCGACCTTCAGATCGGACACGCCCTCGCCCACCGCGTCGATTTCGCCGGCATACTCGAGGCCCGGAATGTCAGCGGGCGAATCGGCCGGGGCCGGATACTGACCGATCCGCTGGAGCAGATCCGCGCGGTTGACCGCGGTCGCGCGCACGCGCACGCGGACCTCGCCGCGCACCGGCACCGGCGTCGGCACCTCCCGCAGGACGAGGACTTCGGGGCCACCAGGCTGGTCGATCACGATCGCGCGCATGATGCGCACGCTGCCTCGGGTCGCGACCAGAGTCGAGAGGCCGCTTCCGCGCCGCGAGCGGACATCGTACAACACCAGCGGTGCGCATCCCGTTCACGACGGGGCTCCGCGAGGAGCTCGGCAAACTGATCCCGATGGCGGTGGTGGGCATCGGCCTCGGCGTCGCGTCCGCCATGATCATGCTCGACCACCCGGTCGAGCCGCTCGACGTCCCGCTGCCGGCCTTCGATTCGAGCGAGCTCGAGAAGGTCGCCGCGACGGATCGCGCCATTCGCACGCGAGCCGACCGCCAGCCGTTCGCCGCCGAAGTCCGTGCGGTCGGCAGCGCCTTCCTCGAATGGAACGCGACGGCCGCCGCGGGCACGAACCCGAACGATCCGATCCGGGAGCAGCTCGCGCTCGAGATGCGCACCAGCCTCGGCGTCGCGCGCACCAAGTTCGGCGGCGAGAAGCAGCTCGAGCAGCCGCTGTCCGAGCTCCGCTCGTACCATGCGGAGTACTTCATCGAAGAGCTTCACCGCTACGAGCGAACGGGCACGCCGAGCAAAGAGCTCGCGCGGCTCGCCGGCGGTCTCTTGCCGGTCCTCCAACACAACGGTTGGCTGGGACCACGCGGCGCGATGCTCGCTCCCGAGTCGATCCTCCGCGCTCGGTACAAGCTCCACTGGACCGGCATCGTCTTCAACCTCGAGGAGTGCGAACAGGCGGCGCCGCCCATCTGCTACGGGCTGACCACGCTCCCGCTCCCGCCCGCGGAGCTCTCGGCGCTGCTCGCGTACCTCGTCGCGCACCCCGTCGTCCGCGACACGGACCTCGTCGAGGCAGGCACCGCCGACCGCGCGATCGATCGACGGCGCCTGGTGTACGTCGACCGCCTCGCGTCGCTCGACCGCTACGCCGATCCGTCGGGCCGCACCCACCCCTATCTCGCCAACTACCCGATCATGCTCGCGCGGGGCGTGTTGCTGTTCCGCCTCGGCCAGTACGAAAAGGCCCGCGAGGAGCTCGGCCACTACGCCACCGCGCACCCACAGGATGCGCGCGCTCGCAATTGGTACCTCGGCGCGGCCGCCAAGATGCATCCCTGAACAAAAATGCGAGCGGCCCCCGCGAGGGAGCCGCGCGTCGCGTTGCCCGGCCGATCAGGCGGAGAACGAGCTTCCGCAGCCGCAGGTGCCCTTGACGTTCGGGTTGTTGAACTTGAACCCCGACCCGTGCAGGCCCTCGACGTAGTCGATCTCGGTCTCGTCGAGGTACTGGTAGCTGAGCGGGTCGATGTAGAGCTTCACGCCCTGCGACTCGATCTGCTCGTCCATGTCGGTGGGCTGGTCCTCGAAGTAGAGGTCGTACGTGAAGCCGGAACAGCCGCCGCCGACGACGCGGAGGCGCAGTCCCTGGCCCTGGAGACCCTCGGCCTCCGCGATCTCACTGACCTTCCCAGCGGCCTTCTCGGTCATGGAAATCATCGCTCGTCGTCTCCTCGAATCGTGTGGTGGACGTCGACAACCCTAACGCATGCGCGAGGGTTCGACCAGTCCTCTGGCCGGTGAGATGCAGGGCCCTCCCGATCAGGTCGCAACGGCCCAGTTCGACTTCTCGAAATTCGCGCAGGTTCCATGGCCCTGCTCGGGCAGGGTTCCGGACGGGGAGGCGCGCCGAGCCGGCCTCGTGAGAACATGCCCCGCGATGCGTTGGCCCCTCCTAGCGTTGGTCGCCCTCACCGCCTGCCGAGCCGACGCCGAGCCCGAAGAGACCGCGTGGCACCTCGGTACGGGGCCAAAGGTGCAGGTCACGGGGAAGGCCTTCGTGTTCGGGCCGTCGGGCGGATCGCTCGTGGGAGCGACTGTGTCGGTCGCGGAGGCGCCCGAGATCAAGACCACCGTCGGCACCGACGGGACCTTCGCGCTGAGCGTGCCCAGCGGCGGTGAAGCCAGCTTCGTCGTGAGCCAGCCCGGCTTCCACGACACCCAGAGCGCGACGTTCCTCCTCGGCGCGGGCGGGCTCGATCAGGTCGGATTCCAAGTCCCGACCGACGGCATCTTCGACTTCTTCTCGCGCCTCGTGAAGATGGAGCCCGATCCCGAGCTCTGTCAGATCGTCTCGACGGTGTCGCGCGCAGGCACCGCGCCGTACGGCGGCGACGCGTTGGGGGAGCCGGGCGTGATCGTCGCGCTCGAGCCACCGATCGGCCCCGATCATGGGCCCGTCTACTTCAACTGGATCAAACCCGACGTCATCCTCCCCGACCCGACGCTGAAGGTGACGACGATCGACGGCGGCGTGATCTTCACCAACGTGCCGCCCGGCGAATATCAGATGACGGCGACGAAGACCGGCAAACGATTCACCTCGGTGAAGCTCCGTTGCCGAAAGGGCTTGTTGGTGAACGCAGCCCCTCCGCGAGGCCTTCAGGAGATCTGAGCCGCCTGCCTCGATCAGCTGTGAATTTCGCGTGTGGCCGTTAGCCGCCTCTGGCGGAACCGGAGACAGACGGAGACAGATCGCTTCCTGCCAGACTCGCCGCCATGCGCTCTCCCCGCTCATGGATGTTCGCGACCTGGACCCTCTGCGGCGGATGCACTGCCACCACCAGCGAAGGCGTCGCCGATGCGGGCCCGACGCCCGACCAGGAAACCTCCGTCGGGCCGGAGGACGACGCAGCGCCGCCGACGGACACGGGCAGCGCTCCCGTCGACAGCGGGAGCCCCACGGCCGACAGCGGCCCCGCAGGTTGTTACCGCGAGGTCTTCGACGGCACGGTGTCACTCGCCGATCTGAAGGGTTCGTACGACTCGTCGAAGTGGCTCGCCACCTCCCTCGAGGTACTCCGGCGTCGCTACGCCGATGGCCACGGCATCCTCGACGCGATGAAGAGCGACCCCCAGCTCTCCGAGTTCGCCGACAAGGGCTCCTGGGCCGGCCTGATGACCTCGATCGACACCATGTGTCACGAAGAGACCCACGGCTGGGACTTCGAGACCTCGCTGAAGACGCCAGGGAAGCACGCGTTCTGGCTGCGCAAGGATCTCGCGCTCGAGGCTCCGACCGCGATGGGCTTCTTCGCGCGCAGCGAGCTCGTGCCGATGCTCGGCGACTCGGGCACCGCGATGTACGACGAGACGTATCTGATCGGCGACTCGGGCACCGACGACTTCGTGTTCCTCGCCGACGAGCTCAACGCGTACATCAACGGGCTCGCCTGCGCGACGGCGCTCGGCAGCGAGATCACGACCACGATTTCGTTCCGCGACGGTGCGGCCGCCCACCTCTACTACCTGCAGCTGTACCTGAAGAAGGCCCGCACCTCGTACGCCACGCTCTACGCCAAGATGAAGGCGAGCCCCGAGTGGATGAAGTTCGTCCGCTACGAATGGGCGCGTGGTCACTTCTGGACCGAGGCGAGCAAGCCGTTCCCGAACTTCGGGATCAACGACAAGAAGATCTGGGGGAAGGTGAACCTCGCCGAGAACCTCTCGGAGATCGAGCTGTTCACCGGAGACAAGCCGGACGTCGTCGCGTGCAAGCCTTGAGTGCCAACGACGTTGGGTTCGCCGCGTCGATCTGCGTCCCGAGGGTTCAGAGCTCGACGCCAACGCGCGGATCTTCGGTCTGGGTCTTGGCGATCGTCTCGATCGCCTCGGCGACCGCCGGGTCGTCGCTCGTGGGGACGAGCACCTTGAAGTGCACGTAGAGATCGCCCGGCTCGCGGCCCTTGCGCGCGACGCCCTTGCCCTTGAGGCGCATCTTGGTGCCGGCCTGCGTCCGCGCCGGGACCTTCATGGTCACGCTGCCGTCGACGGTGGGGACGCGGACCTTCGCGCCCTGATAGGCCTCGGCGAGGGTGAGCGGGAGCTCGACGTGCAGGTCGTCGCCCTCGCGGCGGAAGTGCGGGTGCGGCTTCACGTGCAACGTGAGCAGCAAGTCGCCCGCCTGACCGCCCTGCATCGGCGCGGGTGCACCGTGACCGGCGATGCGAACGCGTGCTCCCTCGTCGGCGCCCGGGGGAATGCGAACGGTGACCGCCTCGCCCCCGATCTGCAGCTGGAGCGTGGCGCCGCGCACGGCCGACGCGAAGTCGATGGTCGTCTCGGCCTCGACGTCCTGGCCGCGCATGCGTCGACCGCCGCGCCCGCCACCGCGGCCCCCCTTGAACATGTCCCCGAAGACATCGCCGAAGCCGCCCGAGGCGCCTCCGAAGATGTCCTCGATGCGCACGCCACCGGGGAAGCCACCCGCGCGACCGCCGCCTCCGCCGCTCTGCGACCACGCCTTGTACGCGCGGGCCTGCTCCGCGTCGAAGCCCTCGCGCAGGCCGTCCTCGCCGAACTCGTCGTAGAGGGCGCGCTTCTTCGGGTCGCCCAACACGTCGTTCGCGTGGGAGACCTCCTTGAAGCGAGCCTCGGCGTGCTTGTCGCCCGGGTTCTTGTCCGGGTGGAGCTTCGCCGCGACCTTGCGAAAGGTCTTCTTGATCGTGTCCTGGTCGGCGCTCTTGTCGACGCCCAGAACGGCGTAGAGGTCCTTCGCCATCGGGTGACGATCGTAAACACCGTTTCCGTCCGTGTCAGGTTCTCCTGACACGGGCGACGAAACAGCTCAGCGGGCCTGCTTGACGCGGGTCGGGATGATCTGGACGCGGCGCGACTCGCCTTCGCCGGAGCTCTCGGTGCGGACACCGGGGAACTTGGCGAGCGCGAGGTGCACCACGCGACGCTCGCGGGGGCTCATCGGATCGAAGGTGATGACCTTGCCCTCGCGGACCGCCTGCTCGCCGAGCTTGACCGCGACCGCGGCCAGGCCCTTCTCGCGGCGGGCGCGGTAGCCCTCGACGTCGAGAACCACGTAACGGCGGCCCTGCGGACCGCGGTTCACCACGCGGTTCGCGAGGAACTGCAGAGCGAACAGCGTCGCCCCGCGCTTGCCTATGAGGATGGACGCATCGGGACCGGCGATGTCGATCTCGACCTGACGCGCATCGTTCTTCACGAGCGTCGCCTCGGCGTTGACCCCCATCTTCGCGATGACCTCTCCCAGGAAGTTCATGGCCTTGTCGGCCTTGCCATCCTCGGGAGCGGGACCCGCAACCTCGTCCTGCGCCTCGACCGGCGCGTCGTCCTCGAAACCACCAGAACCCGTCTGCTGCTCGTCGACCACGATTGACTCTCCCGCGGCGATGCCGCTGTCAGGAATCCTTGCGCGCAAGCTCTTGCGCGCGGCGTGCCTTGCGGCTGTCGTCCTTGTCGTCGATGGGCTTCTCCTCGACCTGGGTGACCTTCACCTCGGGAGGGCCCTGCGACTTGTAGTGGTGCTCGACCGCGAGGGTCTGCAGAATGCCGAGCGCGGAGTTGGTGAGCATGTACACGCCGAGTCCCGCCGGCAGGAACAGCATGAACACCGTGAACATCGCCGGCATGAAGTAGAGGAACACCTTCTGCTGCGCCGGGTCCATCTGCATCGGCGTGACCTTCTGCTGGATGAACATCGTCGCGCCGAGGACCAGCGGAAGGACGAAGCGCGGATCGGGCGCGCTCAGGTCGTGCCAGAACAAGAAGGGCTCGTGGTAGAGCTCCATCGCGGTCTGCAGCGCGGTGTAGAGCGCGAACCACACCGGCATCTGCAGGACGGCAGGCGCGCACCCGGCGAGCGGGTTCACCCCGTGCTTCTTGTAGAGCTGGCTGGTGGCCAGCATCTTCGCCTGCGGGTCGTGCTCGAACTTGGCGTTGAGCGAGTCGAGCTCGGGCTTGAGCCGGCGCATCGCCAACGAAGAGCGAATCTGCGGCAGCGTCAGCGGCAAGAGGAGCACGCGGACGGTGATGGTCAGCAGGATGATCGCGACGCCCCACGAGCCGAAGACGCCGTGGACGAACGCGAGGAAGCGCACGAGCTGCTTCGCGATGATGGCGAACATGCCGAGCTCGATCAGCTCGTCGACGTGGCGCCCGCCGCCCGCGGAGGCTCCGAGCAGACCGCGCTCCTTCGGACCGATGAACGCGAGCTGTTTGTAGGTCGCGCTGGCGTCCGGACCGAGCTCGCGCGTCGGGTAGACGAGCATCGCGCGGAACAGCGACTGCTCGCTCGGCGTGCCCGGAATGCCGCGCTCCTGCGCGATGGCGGCGCAGTACGCGCCCTGGTCGTCCGTCGGGATGACCGCCTGGCCGATGTAGCTGCTCGCGATGGAGGCGTAGTCGACCTTGCCCGTCGCGAACTTCCACTCCTGCGCGCCGCCCTTGTCGAACTGCTCCGTCTTGCCGTTGGCCGAGCAGCCGGCCTTGAAGATGTCGTTCGGCGAGGGGCGCGAGAACATCCCGCCCTCGTTGCTCTTGAACTGGAGCGCGAAGAGCGAGGTCTGGAACTGGTGGCGCTTGGCCGCCGGCGCGAGGTTCTTGACCGTGGTCTCGAGCTCGAGCTCGTACGGACGCGGGCCGGGGCGCACCGTGCGCGTGATCGCCACGACGCCGGGCGCCTCGTGCGAGAGCACGCAGGCGTTGCCGTCCTTCTTGACGGTGAACTCGACGAGATCGCCGGGGACCTGATCGTGCTCGGGCTTCTCGCGGAAGAACGTGCGGAGCGGCGCGTAGTTGAAGATCGGGTTACCCGCCGTGTCGACCGTGGTCCGACGCGCGGTATCGATCGGCTTGCCGTCGTCGAGGTACTTCTGGCCCTTGAGCTCGTACGAGAGGAGGCCGCCGGCGGTCGCGCCGACGGTGGCCTTCAGCTCAGGCGTCTCGACGATGCAGGGCGCGCTCGCCGGTGCGCCCGGAGGCAGCGCGGCGACGATGTTCGACTCGTGGACGAGGTTGACGTTCGTCCCCTTCTCCTTGCCGCACCCGCCCTTGTTGAAGAGCAGGTACACCGCCAGGAACACGCCGACGGCGAGGAGGATCCGCGAGAGGCCACTGCGCTCCATGTGTTCCTTCGAGAGTCGGCGGTCAGCGCCCGCGCTGCTCGTGATCGGCACCAGTGCGGTGCCGACGCGGCGCAAGGAGGGTCATTTCAGGCGCCCGAGCGATCCGCCGAGGCGGCGCGGGTCAAGGGGGGAGGAGGGGGCGGGTCGTAGCCGCCGGGATGGAAGGGGTGGCATCTACTCACCCGCCGCAGCGAGTGCAAGGCTCCGCGGGCCGCGCCGTGCGTCTTGAGCACCTCGAGCGCGTAGTTGGAGCACGACGGTTGGAACCGGCAGTGGCCGCCGAGGAAGTACGAGAGCGTGAGCTGATACAGGCGGACCAGCAGGATCAACACCCGAGCTGGAAAGCTCGGCGGTGACTGCACGGGCGCCGACTGGGTCATCGCCCCTGGTCTTTCGGCACCGCGCGAGCGCCGGTCAAGGCTTCACGACAACGCTTGAGCAACAAAACTCGAACGCTCGACCACTCGGCTTGAACATCGCCGAGCGCGAGCGTCGGTGCGCCGTCCTTTGCGATCACGACCAGGTCGATGCCCGCCGGAACGAAGTCCGGTTGAAGGCGAAACGCCTCGCGAACGAGGCGCTTGACACGGTTGCGACGGACCGAGCTGCCGACCTTTCGCGTCACCGTCACCCCGAGGCGGGATGCTGCGGCGGGGTCGGGACCACGCGCCACGATGAGCACGAAATGCGGCGTGTGAACGCGACGGCCCGCATCTTGGGCCGCCACGAACTCGCGCCTGGCCCGAAGGCGGCGCTCCTTGGGGAACGCGTAGCTCGGCAGGCTACTTCTTGTAGGTCGAGACGGTCAGACGCCAGCGGCCCTTGAGGCGGCGGTTCTTGAGGACCTTGCGGCCGGCCTTGGTCGCCGCCTTGGCGCGGTACCCGTGCGTGCGGTTGCGGCTGACGTTGCTGGGCTGATACGTGCGCTTCATCGGAGGCTCCGTCCCGCCTGGGGGCGCCGTCTGGCGCCTATGGACGCCCGGGAAAAAGGGGGGCGTCGTTCACTGCGGGGCCGCGCAGGGAAGCACAAGAACCACCCTCGGTCAAGACAGGTCGGCGAGATCCGCTCAGTCGTTCGGGGGAATCGGGTTGCAGGACGCGGTGATCGCGGTCTCGTCCTTCGGGCACTTGGCCGGGGCGGCCTCGCCGAGGAGCTTCGAGCCGATCCACTCCGCCGCGTACGAGGCGCGCTTGGCGAGGATGCCGTTGGTGCCGCCGTGTTCGGCGCCTTCCTCGATGCACCACTCCATCTTCGCGCCGTCGGCCTTCAGCTTGTCGCGCGCACAGGTGATGCGGTCGGCCTTGATGGTGGGGTCGGCGGTGCCCCACAGGAACAGGATGGGGACGTCCTTGGCGGCTCCCTCGATCTTCGGACGGTCGGCGAGATAGCGCGCCATCCATTTCTCGCAGAGCGATTTCTTCGGCTCGTCGGTCGGACACGCCGCGCCGGAGGAGGCGGTGGTCATGATCGCGTCGGCGAAGGTCGGATCGAAGACGTCGCTCATCTTCGTGCCGAGCGCCTCGAGGGCCGGGTACTTGTCCGACCAGCAGGCCTCGTCCATCAGCTTCTTCACGGCGTCGCGCTTCTCGGCCTTGAAGACCTCGAGGCCCTTGCCCGGCCCGTCGAGCAGCTCGCCGTGCGTGTAGTGGTACCACATCGAAACCATGTTGGCGTTGGGCTCGGTCGCGAACGGGTAGGAGTCCTCGAGGAGGAAGAGCGCGCCCCACGAACGCTGCGGGAGCCACAGCGGCGCAGCCGCGACGACCGCCTTGATCTTGCCCGCGAACTCGTAGGTGGCCGAGAGCGCCAGCGTCGCGAGCACCGTGTGCCCCCCCTGCGAGAGACCGATCAACGAGACGTCGTCGTTGAGGATCGAGGGCGCGATCTTCTTCAGCGCGCGCGTGCCGTCGAGCATGCTCTTGCCGACGTCGTCCCAGCCTGCGTAGACGCTCGGCGGGTTGTCCTTGGCGCCGTAGTTCGCGTAGCCGGCCGAGTCGGGAGCGATCACGGGGTACCCCGCGCCGACCATCGGCAACACCATGTTCTCGAAGTCCGACCGGACGTACTCGCCTTCGGGCGTGAACTTCGAGGCGGTGCACTTCGGTCCCTGACCGCGGCTGCCGCGACCAGCGACGACCATCGGCGTCTTGGCGGCGCGCGGGGTGTCGGGGAGGTAGACGATTGCGCTCGTGTAACCGGGGAGCTTCGCCGGGCCGCCGCGTTCGGTGCGATAGAGCACGCGGTAGATCTTCGCGCCGCTCGTGAAGGCCTTGCCGATGTAGCCGTTGGCCTTCGCCTTGGCCTCGAGATCGCCCTTGGAGACGCGGTCGCCCTTGGCGCACTTGATGATGGCGCCCTTGTCGGCGGGGAGCGCGCCGGGGTCGCCATAGATGGACGCTTCGGTGTCGGTGCACGGAATCGCCAGCGCGGGATCGGGGCCGTCCGCGTCAGCGCCGGTGTCGACACCGGAGTCGGTCACCGGGTTGCTGTTGCCGTCGTCAGCGCCCGAGCAGCCGCCCAGGGTGAACAACGCAACGAACGGAGTGACCAGCCAAGAACTTCGCATGCGAAAAGCCTCCCCAATCCAAGCGTGTCGAGAGGGCGACGCCGTCTCAAGTGCGCTAAGGAGCGTCCATGCGCCTCTGCGCCGTGAGCGTCGACCTCGATGAGATCCCAAACTACTACGCGATCCACGGACGAACGCACGCCGAACTTGCAGGGAGCTCGGCCGTTTACGACATCGCCGTACCTCGTTTGGGCGCCCTCGCCCGCGCGCTCGACATCCCTTTGACCCTCTTCGCCGTCGGGAGCGACCTCTCGCGCGACGGGGCGGCCACACAGCTTCGGCGGGCCGTGGAGGCCGGGCACGCCGTGGGAAACCACACCCAGTCCCACCTCTACGACCTCACGCGACGCGATCGCCGCGAAATTGCCCGTGAAATCGACGAGGGCACGAGCGCGATCGAGCGCGCGACGGGCGTGCGTCCGCGTGGGTTTCGCGCGCCTGGCTACACCATCACGGACGAGGTGTTCTCCATCCTCCCCGGCCTCGGCTACCGCTGGGACAGCTCGGTGTTCCCCTGCCCGGCCTACATGGCCGTCAAGGACGCCGCCATCGCCGCCTATGGGTTGCTCGGTCGCCCCAGCCGGTCGGTGGTCGACACCCCCGCCGTGCTGGCAGCGCCCACGCGCCCGTACCGCGTCGGCACCCCGTACTGGCGCCGTGGCACGGGGCTGCTCGAGCTCCCGATCCAGGTCACCCGCGGCCTTCGACTCCCATACATCGGCACGTCTCTCATGCTCGCGGGGCCCGATCGTTCGCGATGGCTCACACGCGGCGTGATCGGCGAGCCCCTGGTGAACCTCGAGCTCCACGGCATCGACGTGCTCGATGCGCACGACGGTCTCGAGGCCCTCGCGGCCTCGCAGCGCGATCTTCGCGTGCCGGCCTCGAAGAAGCAGGACACGCTCGCAGCCATCGTCGAGCAGCTCCGCGCCGCGGGTTACGCGTTCGTGACGCTCGACGAAGCAGCCGAACGGATCGGTCGCGGCGCTTGAACGCGGGGGGTGGGCGTGGGACAACCCCTGCGGTGAACGCCCGAACGTCGTTGGTCCTCGGTCTGGTGTTGGTCGGCGCCTCCGTCTCGTGCACCGTGCTCGAGGACATGAGCGGCTACACCGGCGGAAAATCTACGGATTCCGGTGTCGCGGCGGACTCGGCCGCCGACACGCAGGTGGCCACCGACGACGGCGTCGATTCGACCGTCACCGACACCGGCTCCCCGGCCGACGCAACGACCGACACCAACGTCGCCGACTCGACCACCACCGAGACGCTGGCGGACACCGCGGTCGCCGACACCGCGGTCGCCGATACCGCCGTTGCCGACACCGCGGTCGCCGACACGGCGGTCGCCGACACCGGCGTCGACACCGGCGTCGACGCGGCCGGGTGCACGGGGTTCCCCGGCGTGTTCGGCCTTTCCGAGATCATGGTGCGGGCGATCAGCGGCGCGATGTTCGCCTCCGATCGGCGCGAGTGGCTCGAGTTCACCAACTACGGCTCCACCACGCTCGACGTCTCCGGCGTGACCATGAAGCTGATCGGCGGCACCCTCGAGCGCGCTTCGTTCACGTTCCCCTCCGGCACGACCCTCGCGGCCGGCGAGGCTGTCGTCGTCGCCATCGACAAGACGACCCTCATGGGCGACGTCTCCTCCAGCTACGCAACGATCAGGGTGTTCGACCTCGCCAAGACGACGGGCGACGTGCTGACCAACTCGTCGGCCGTCGACGTGAAGCTCTTCGCGCAGGCCGCATGCGCGACGGCCTACGAGACGGCGACGGTCCCGAGCCGGTCGTGGCCGATCGGACAGTCCCACGCCTATCCCGTGCCGTCGACCACCTGTCCCGTGAGCGGCCGCCTCACCGGCACGGGCACGCTGTCGCCCCCGTGGAAGGACGCGACCAAGGACGTCGCCTCGCAATACGGCACCGTCGCGTTGCCGGGCGACGCGGGCACGCAGGGGCTCTACGGAACCCCCGGCAAGGCCAACACCGGCATCGCCTGCCCGTGATCAGAACGACCAGCGCAACGTAGCCGCGGCGCTGCTGCGCCCGAGGGCGACGTCGACCGACGGCACCTTGCCGCTGGCCGGCACCGTCTCTTCACCGCGCGTGAGCACGAGCACCGCGGCGACGCCGAGCGAGATGACGCCCACGCCGAGCGCGACGTCGGCGATGAGGTAATCGCGCTTGGCCGCGTCGACGTCGGCGCTCGGGCAATCGGGCTTGCAGCCGCGCGCGTCGAGATCGCTCTTCTTCGAGTTGCCCATCGAACCGAACGTCACGAACCCGGCGAGTCCGATGACGCCCACGCCAGCGAGCAACCACGCGGACGCAGGCACCGGGCGCGCCGTGGTGACCGTCTTCGGCGTCGAGTCGGCAGGCGGAGGCTCGGGTGTGGCCTTGGGCGGCGCTTCGTCGCCGCCCTTTTTGGGGAATTTCACGGCGATCGAGCGGTTCTTGTCTCCCTCGTGCGCGACCAGCTCCTGCTCGATGGTGTCGTAGCCGACGCGCTCGACGCGGAGCTTGTGCGAGCCGGGATCGAGCGCGATCGCCTTCCCCTCTTTGTGGGAGGTGACCTCTTCGCCATCGATGAACGCCTTGGCGTCGGTGATGTCCTTGCCGTCGGCGTCGGTGACGACGAGCACGATCGACGGAGTGCTCTTGTCGAGCTCGACGCTCCACGACGTGCAGTCGTCACGCACGACGGCGGGGCACTCGCTCTGCGCGCACACCAACGCCTGCTTCTTCGCCGCGAGCAGCTTGCCGGACTTCTTCAGCTTCTGCGTCTCGTCGTAGGCAGCGAGGCAAGCCTTCTTGTCGGGCGCGGCCCAGAGCGTCGACGGAGCGAGCGCGCCTACGATCGTCAGCGCCACGAGAACCTTGCGCGTCGTCGTCGTCACATGCACTCCGGCTTCGGATGGCGGATGCCGTCCTGATCGATGGTGAACGGTGGGGAGCAGTTGGCCGCAGGGGCCGCGGACGCCTTCGGCGCGCTCGGGGTCGTGGCTGCCGGCGGGGCCGCGACGACCTTGGCGACCGGCTTGGCGACGGTATGCGTCGGCGTCGGCGTCGGCGGCGCGGCGCCGAGCGTCGTCGTCGCCGGCTTGACCTGCTCCTCCTCGGTGGCCTCGGGCTTGGCGGCGGCGGCGATGGTGGGCTTGGATTTGGGCTTGCTGGGCTTGCTGCCGCCGGTCTGCTCCTCCTCGACGACCGTCGGACCGGAGCCGGCACGGAGGTAGGCGAACGCACCGCCTGCGACGGCCGATCCCGCGACCAGGAGCACCAACAGCACGAGGACTGCGCGGTTGCGCTTTGGAGGAGGCGCGGGGGCGGTCGAGACGGGAGCGCTCAGCGGCGGAGGCGTGGCGCTCGCCATCGCCTCGGCAAGCAGTCGGCCGGTTGGCACCGTGGTCGCGAACCCATTCGTGCCGAGCTGCCCTTCGACGACGGTCGGGGGCGCGGAGGTCGAAGACGGCGGGCCAGACGGAGTCTGCCGCACGATCGTCGGAATCATGTCCCGGATGCCCGACTCGGTCGGCATCAGCGGGTTGGTCAGCTCGATCTCTTCGATGGTGCGCGCGCGGAGCTCGAGCACCTGCCGCGCGACGCGCCCGACCCACTCGGCGATCTCTCGCGCGCTGGCGTGCGGAAGGACCTCTTCGAGGGCGATCGCCATCTCGCGCGCCGACGCGAAGCGGAGCGCGGGATCGTTGGCGAGGCCGCGCATGATCAACGGCTCGAGCCCCTCGGGCAGATCGGAGACGTAGTTCGAGGGAGGCTCGATGTTCCCCTCTTTGACCATCGCGTAGAGCTGCAGCTCGTCGTCGGCCTTGAACATGCGCCGACCGGTGACCATCTCCCAGAGGATCACGCTGGTCGCGTAGATGTCGACGCGCCGGTCGAGCGGGCGGCCGGCCAACTGCTCGGGAGCCGCGTACGAGAGCTTGCCCTTGAAGAGCCCCGCACGCGTGTCCTGCGCACGGCCTGCCGCCTTGGCGATTCCGAAGTCGAACACGCGCACGACGCCGTCGGCGCCGACCAGCACGTTCTGCGGGGACATGTCGCGGTGAACGATGCCGAGCGGCTCGCCACGCTCGTTCTTCGCCTCGTGCGCGGCGTGCAGGCCCGAGAGGATGCCGTTCATCGTCGCGGCGATGATGCGCCACGGAACGCGCTCGTCCTTGTGGCGGAGCGCGGAGAGCAGCCGTGAGAGCGACTCGCCCTGCACGTACTCCATCACGAGCATCAGCTCGTTCTCGAGCGCGACCACGTCGAGCGTGGAGACGACGTTCGGGTGCTGGATGCGCGCCGCGAGCCTCGCCTCGTCGAGGAACATGGAGACGAACTCCTGGTCGCTCGCGAAGTGCGGATGCAGCCGCTTGATGGCCACGGTGCGCGAGAAGCCCACCGGTCCGAGCAGCCGCCCGAAATGCACCGTGGCCATCCCGCCCTTCGCGATCTCGCGGTAGACGGCGTAGCGCCCGACCATGCGGGGCTGCGTCTGGTCCGGAGAGGTGGGCGGAGCGGCGGCCACGGAGCCCCACAGTCTAGTCAAAAGTCGCCCTTCGCGCCTCCCCCAAGCGGAGTGTCACGAGAATGCGACGATCGACTCGGCGGCGTGGTACCTGCACGGCGGCCGATCGAGACGCGGCTCGGCGCTACTTCTTCTTCAGCGTCGCCTTCACGGTTCCCGTCGCCTTCGGATCTTTACAGCTCGACACGGTGTTCGGGTCACCCGGGTCATAGAGCAGGCCCACGGACGCGGTCGCCAGCGTGACTTCGATCACGGAATCGGTCTTGAGCGAAGCCTCGAGGGCGGCGCCCTTCACGTTCCCGCTGCTCTCGACGATGCAGCTCGCGAGCGCGCCCTTCGAGTAGCTCTTTCCCTTGCCGGGTGCCGGACGGTAGCGGTCGACGACCTCGAAGGTCTTGTCGTCCGCGCCCTTCTTCAACTTGAAGCGGACCTCGTCCTCGGCGAACGCGCCCTCCCAGTCCTTCACGTTGACGACGCGGAAGAGGACCTCGTCACCCTCGCGAACCGCCTTGAGCGCGCGGTTGGTGGTGTCGGTCTCCCAGCTTCCGACCAGGGCGTCGAGGGCGTCCTTCTTCGGGGGCTTCTTCTTGTCGCCCTGGTCGTCACCCGAGGTGTCGTTGGTCTTGTCGCCCTTGGGGCCCTTGTCACCCTTGTCGCCCTTGTCGCCCTTGTCGCCCTTGGGGTCGTCGCCCTTGTCGTTCTGGGCGGCCTTGCCCTTGCCGTCGTCGCTCCCGCCGAACGCGAAATACCCACCGACGCCGCCGCCGATCGCGAGCACCGCGACGATGCCGATGACCATCCCCGTGTTCGACTTCTTCGGGGCCGCGGTCTCGGGCATCGGCATCGACGGACCGCTCGTGCCAGGACCGGTGATGCCACCGCCGGGCGGCCCCATCACTGCGGTGCCGCCGCCGCTGCCGCGCGCCGGAGCGGGCTCGAAGTTGTCCGGAACGATCGAGTTCTCGAACGCCGTCATCGAACGCGGGACGACGATCCCGCCGTCGAAGTGGTCGACCGCGGCGCGGAACTCCTCGCAGGTCTGGAACCGCTGCGCGCGCTCCTTCGCCGTGGCCTTCGCGATGAGATCGTCGATCCACGCCGGCGCATCGGGACGGAGCAGGCGAACCGAGGGAACCGGCTCGCTCATGTGCTTCGTCATGATGTCGTATTCGGTCTCGCCGTCGAACGGCACGACACCGGTGATGAGCTCGTAGAGCACGATGCCCATCGCGTAGACGTCGAGGCGCTTGTCGAGATCCTTGGCGCCCTTGATCTGCTCCGGGGCCATGTACCAGAGCGAACCGACGATGCCGCCGGCCTGCGTCGGGCCCTTGGTCGCGCCCTCGGCCTTGGCGATGCCGAAGTCCATCACCTTGGCCACGCCGTCCTTGGCGCGGACGAGGATGTTCGCGGGCTTGAGGTCGCGGTGCATCAGGCCCTCTTTGTGGGCCGCACCGACGCCATCGAGCGCCATCTTGAAGATCCGGATGACCTCGGCGACGGGCAGCTTCTGCCCCGCGGCGTTGGCCTTCTCGAGGGTGTGGTCGAGCGACTCGCCCTCGATGAACTGCATCACGATGTAGAGCTCACCCGTCTCGGGCAAGTTCACGATCGAGTAGAAGCGAACGACGTTCTGGTGGTCGATCTTCGCGAGGGCCTTGCCCTCGGCGAGCGTTCGCTCGCGGAAGTCGCCGCGGTTGGCGAACTGGGGAAGGATCGACTTGATGACGACCTTGGTGTCGGCGTTGACGTCGTGACCGAGGTAGACGACGCCCATGCCGCCTTCGCCGAGGACGCGTTCGACCTTGTACTTGCGGTCGATCAACTGCCCGATCTGCGGTTGCCCCGCAGCGACGCCCGGGCTCTCGGGGCCTGCACCGCCGCCGCCCGTGACCGCACCCGCGGCGAACCCTGGCGCGTTGGTCTGCGAGAAGCCCTGCACGGAGCCGGTCGTCGAGAGCGGCGAGCCGCAATACGCGCACTGCGTGGCGGTGGAATAGTTCTGCTGGCTGCAGCGCGGGCACGCGACGTACATGAAGGCTCCTGACCCGAAGACCGGTGCGGGAGTCTAGAAGACCCGCATCGTTCCGTCATGTTGGACGGTCACGGGACACAAAAGGTCCAACGGCGGGCGCCCCCAGCCGGGAGCGGGCTCAGGACCAGTGCTTCGCCCGGGCGGCTGCCGGGTCGAATGCCTTGATCTTCGGCTCGAGCGCTTCGCGGAAGGCGTTGTCGTCCTGCTCGTCGAAGACCGCCTCGCCAAAGCCGGACGCGAGGTCCATGCCGATCGCGAGGATGTTGACGAAGCTCGCAAAGGACGAGGCGGCGAGCGTGGTCTTCCACGTGCCCTTCTCGGTCTTCTGGCCCGTGTACACCGGGCAGTCGCCCTCGGCATCGAGCTTCGAGACATCGAGGAAGTACGGGTCACCGAAGAGCGTGCTGGTGCCGATGACGACCCAGGACTTCTTCCAGTCGCCGTCCTTGCCGGTGACCAGGCTGGTGCCGTCCTCCGCGACGGCGTAGCCAACCTGGCCCTCGACCAACTTCTCGGCAGAGAGCAGGCGCACCTTCTCGACCGGCGTGACCGACTCGACCTCGACGGGGTCTGCGGCGATCAAGAATGCGCGGAAGCGAGCAGGGACCCGTAGCTTCGTCTTGAGCTCTGCGACGAGCTCCGGCGTAGCCTGGCCCCACGTCGATTCGATCTTCCGGCGCTCGAAGACCGCGCGCAGTGCGCCGACTGCTTCGCGCAAATCGCTATCCATCCGAACGAGCACCTCGCGCGAGAACCGCGCAGTCCGAGACGAAAGCCCTCCCCCCGCACACTGAGCTCCCAAGGGCGGAGCGTCCCTCTGGAAGGGGGGGACACCATAGCGTTTCGATCCTGGCCCCGTCCACCTGCAAAGAGTTCAATCGGCACCTCGACCTTCCGGTCGCTCCCACGGCAGCGCCATGGCTCCGGCGCCCACGTGCTGCCGGAAGGCCCGGTGCAGCTGCCGCGTTCCCGGCCCAGGCCTGCCGGAACCGACCGTCGTGACCTGCCCGTCCTGGAGGACGCGCACGATCGAGACGATTTCCCGTACGGTCGAGGTCAGGAACAGCTCGTCGGCGGAGCGGAACCGACCGAGCGAGAGGGGCTCGACCCGAACCTCGAAGCCCGCGGAGGGCGCGGCGGCGAGGACATGGTGGCGGGTGATGCCGCCGAGGATCCTCCGCTCGGGCGGGGTCACGAGCACCCGGCGTGCCCCCTCGGTGAAAATGGCGAACACGTTGCAGGTCCCGCCCTCGAGCACCTGGGCCTCGTCGAGCGGCTCGTCGGCTCGCCGCTGGACGAACAGCGGCTCGTAAGCACCCACCTTCTTGGCGTCGCGGAGCGCGAGGAGATTGGCAAGGTAGTTCGAGGATTTGGCGCCCTCGGCCGCGGTCCCGTCGGTCGCGCGGATGGACTCGACGACCAGCACGGCCACACCGTCGCGGTACACCGGGACCGGTGGAAGCGAGAGGGGGTGCACCATGAGCACCCGGGTCGGCGTGCCTCCGAGATCGGGATCGAGCCCGAGCTCGCCGACGCCGCGGGTGACGATGACCCGTATGTACGACTCCTCGAACCCCGCCTCGCGCACGGCAGCGACGATCTCGTCGTGGAGCGCGCGCTCGCTCCACGGCAGCTCCATCGCGATCTTCGTCGCCGAGCGATGCAGTCGCGCGACGTGCTCGACGAGGCCGAACGGCTGCCCGCCGTAGGTGCGGATCACCTCGAAGACCGAGTCTCCATAGAGAAAGCCACGGTCGTAGACGGAGACCTTCGCGTCGTCGCGCGACGTGCGCACGCCATCGATGAACACCAGTCCGTTCTGCATCACGACTCCTTCGGGTCTACGTCTAACGAAGACCGAGCTCGCGCAGCCACACTCCGAGCTCGCCTCCGATGATGCGCGGGGCCGTGCGGAGCGCCTCGAGATCGCGCGCGCCGCAGAGGAGCATCGCGGTGCGGAGCTCGTCCTCGATCGACTCGAGAAACTGCACCGCACCCGCGCGACCGCCCTCGTGGAGCGCCTTCAGCACCGGCCGCGCGATGCCCGCGGCCGTAGCGCCGAGGACGATCGCGTGCGCGACGTCGAGCCCGCGAGAGACGCCCCCGGTCGCGATGATCGTGGCGAAGCCCTCGCGCGCGCACGCCGCCGTGGCGACCGCGGTGGGCACGCCCCAGTCCCAGAAGGCCTCGCCGAGCGCGCGTTTGCGCTCGTCGCGGCCCTCGGCGCGCTTGGTCTCGACGCCGACCCACGACGTGCCGCCGGCCCCCGAGACGTCGACGTGGCGCACGCCGACCGCGCGGAGCTTCTTGGCTGCCGCGGGGCCGATGCCGCAGCCGGTCTCCTTGGCGATCACCGGGATTCCGAGCTCGCGACCGAGCCTACCGATCGCCTCCGCGATGCCGCGGAAGTCCCGGTCGCCCTCGGGCTGCACGAGCTCCATCGCCGGATTGAGGTGCACACACAGCGCGTCGGCGCCGATGTGATCGGTGAGCGCGCGGATCTCCTCGACGGACGATTTGACCGCCTGCACGCCGCCGATGTTGCCGAGGACCACCGCGGTCGGCGCGACGTCCCGCACGACGAAGCTCGCCGCGCTGTCGGGCCGCTTCATCATCGCGCGCTGGCTTCCGAGGCCGAACCCGTAGCCTCGCTCCTCGGCGATCGACGCGAGCTCGCGGTTGACGCGCGCGGCCTCGTCCGTGCCGCCGGTCATCGCGGCAATGACGATGGGCGCGCGGAGCTGCTTGCCGAACAAGCGCACCCGGGTGTCGATCTCGTCGATCGAGAGCTCAGGCAGAGCGTCGTGCACCAGGCGCACGTCCGAGAGGAGCGTGCCTTGCGCGCGGAACCCGACGTCGCCGGTCGCGCACAGCGTCAGGTGGTCCCCCTTGCGGCTCTCGATTCCCGACCCCATCGTCTACCTCGAAATCCTTCAGAGAAAATTGAAAGTACGCGAGTTCATTCAGAATGAAGGGGCGCTCGGTTTGACAGTCCAGGGTTTGCCACCTAGCGTCCAGGCGCTTTCTGCACCCGGCGCTCTACCACGCCGGCTCCCGCTCGGGGAAAGGCCGCCGATGTCCGCAACCTCGATTGCCCGGCAGCCCGGGGCAGCCGCGAAAGCCGCGAGCTTCGTGGCCGAGGTGCGTGCGCTGGTCGACGCGCGGTTGGATGCACGACTCGTCGAGGCGGAGTCCCGGGCGCTCGCCGCCGGTGAAGAGCCGCTCGCGGTCGCGCGCGCGCTCTCCGATCTGGTGCGGCGCGGCGGCAAGCGACTGCGCCCTGCCCTCGTCGCCGCGTCCGCGCGTGCGTGTGGGCGTGCGATCGACGACGCGGTCATCGACGCCGGCTGCGCCTGGGAGCTCCTCCAGGCCTATTTTCTCGTGCACGACGACTGGATGGATGGCGACTCTACGCGCCGCGGCGGTCCGTCGGTGCACGTGAGCCTCACCGAGCGGCATCACGACGAGCACCTGGGCGCTTCGCTGGCGGTGCTCGCGGGCGATCTCGGCTGCGCCCTCGCCCACCGTCTCTTGATCGCGATCGACGCACCCGCTCCGATCGCGCGCGAGGCGATGATCGCGTTTGCGCGCGTGCACGAGGAGGTGGTGCTCGGGCAGACCCTCGACCTCACCCTCGGCGCGCACGATGCCGCCGCCGTCGAGCGCATGCACGCGCTCAAGACGGGGAGCTACACCGCGCGCGGACCGATCGAGCTCGGCGCGATCCTCGCCGGCGCGCCGAGGGACGTGCGCGCGGCGCTCGATCGCTTCGCCACGCCGCTCGGCGTCGCGTTCCAGCTGCGCGACGACCTGCTCGGCGTGTTCGGCAGCGAGGCCGACACCGGCAAGCCCGTCGGCTCCGATCTGCGCGCGCGCAAGCGCACCGCGCTCGTCGCCGAGGCCCTCGCGCGGTTGTCTCCGACGGATCGCGATCGGCTGGAGGCGCTGCTCACGCAGGGCACGCCGAGCGACGACGAGGTCGCGTGGGCCTCGCGCGTCATCGACACCTGCGGCGCCCGCGGAGCGATCGAGGCACGCACGGCCACGCTCCTCGACGAGGCGCTCGCCGTCCTCGGCACCACCGAGCTCGCGGACGAGGGGCGGATCACGCTCGAGGCGCTCGCGATCGCGCTCGCGGAACGGAGGTCGTAGTGCCGCGCGCGTTCGCGAAGGTGATCCTCTTCGGCGAGCACGCGGTGGTGCACGGTCGGACTGCCGTCGCCGCCGCGCTCGATCGCGGCGCCACGTCGACCGGTCGACGCATCGAGGGCCCTTCGCGGCTCGAGCTGCACGCGTGGAGCAAAGTGGTGTTCGCAGACTACTCGCAGCGCCCGGAGCAGCCGGGCGACGACGACGACGTGGCGCGCGCGTTCGCCGCGGTGCTCGGCGAGGTCGGCGGCGAGGGCGCGGTCGACGTCGAGATCGACGTGCAGGTTCCGGGCGGCGCCGGGCTCGGGTGCTCGGCGGCGATCGCGGTCGCGCTCGCCCGTGCGATCGCCGAGGCCCGCGGGGTCGCGCTCGACGATCGACGCGCGGCCGAGTGCGCCAACGCGTGGGAGCGGGTCTTTCACGGCAATCCGAGCGGTGTCGACGGCGCGGTCGCGGCCCACGGCGGCGTCATCTCGTTCCGTCGCGGCGAAGCGATTCGACCGATCGTCCCCGGCGGCGTGATGGATCTCTGCGTCGGCTACACCGGCGAGCCCTCGTCGACCAAGTCGATGGTCGAGGCGGTCGCGCGTCAGCTCGCGCGTCGTCCCGAGGTCGTCGAGCGCACGTTCGACGGCATCGACACGCTCGCCAGGAAGGGCGCGCAGGCCATCGAGGCTGGGCGTTGGTACGAGGTCGGCCAGATGATGGACCTCAACCACGCGCTGCTCTCGTCGTTGATGGTCTCGACCGAAGCGCTCGAGCGCGCGTGCAACGCCGCGCGCAACGCCGGCGCGGTCGGCGCGAAGCTCACGGGCGGCGGGGGCGGCGGCTGCGCGATCGCGCTCGCTCCCGGGAAGACCGACGACGTGCTCGCCGCCTGGAAGGCGCTCGGCATCGACGGATTCGTGGCTCGCATCGGCACGCCGATCACGTCGCGGGTGAGCGCATGAAGGCCACCGCGGTCGCCCACCCCAACGTCGCCCTCGCCAAGTACTGGGGCAAACGCGACGTGCCCGGGAACGTCCCGGCCACGCCGAGTCTGTCGGTCTCGCTCGGCGGGCTCTCCACGCGCACGACCGTGTCGTTCGAGGCCGAGCTCGAGGGCGATTCGCTCTCGTTGAACGAGCACGAGGCCGCGGGCGAGCCGCTCGTCCGCGTCACACGTCTGCTCGACGAGGTCCGCGCGCTCGCGGGCATCGCGACCCGCGCGCGGGTCGTCACGCAGAACGACTTCCCCACTGCCTCCGGCCTCGCGTCGAGCGCCTCGGGCTTCGCCGCGCTCGCGGTCGCCGCGGTCGCGGCTGCTGGCGTGCGCCTCGACGATCGCGCGATCAGCCGCATGGCACGTCGTGCGTCGGCGAGCGCCGCGCGCAGTGTTCTCGGCGGGTTCGTCGCGCTCGGCACCGAGGACGACGCGGCCGCCGAGCAGGTCGCGTCCGAGCTCCCGCTCGCGATCGTCGTCGCCGCCGTGACGCTCGCCGCAAAGGACACGGGATCGACGTCGGGAATGGCGCACAGCCGCTCGACGAGCCCGTACTACCCGGCGTGGGTCGACGACGCACCCAAGGTCGCAGCCGAGGTGCGCGCGGCCGTCGGAGCGGGTGATCTGTCACGGCTCGGTCGAGCCGCCGAGGCGAGCGCGTTTCGCATGCACGCGTGCATGCTCGCGAGCGATCCGGCGCTGCTCTACTGGGCGCCGCAGACCATCGAGCTGCTCCACCGGGTGCGCGCGCTCCGCGGCGAAGGCATCGAGGCGTACGCGACCATCGACGCGGGACCGCACGTGAAGGTGATCTGCGCGCCCGCCGATGCGCCGCGTGTCGCGGAGCGGCTCTCGCCGGTGGCGGTGCGCACGATCGTCGCGCACGTCGGAGGACCGGCCCGCCTCGTGGAGGGGTCGTGATCGCCGCGGCGCCGGGCAAGCTGTTCACCACCGGCGCGTGGGCGATCCTCGAGGGAGCGCCTGCCGTGGTGTTGGCGGTCAATCGCTACGCGTGGGCCGACAGCGACCGGCTCGGCGATGGCGGCCGTCCCGAGGTGGCCGAGGTGGCCCGCCGGCTGGGAAAACCCGCCCCCTTCGTCGATACATCCGCGCAAGAGACGGAAAACGCTGGCGAACGTCGGAAGCTCGGCCTCGGTTCCAGCGCTGCGGCCGCCGTAGCCACCGCCGCCGCACTCTTGGGCGAGGACCCCCGTAACCCGTCGAGCAGACGTCGCATCTTTGTCGAAGCATGGCAGGCCCACCTCGCCGTGCAGCCGCGTGGCTCGGGAGGAGACGTCGCGGCTTCCACCTACGGAGGCGTCGTGTTGGTCCAGCGGCGGAACGAAGAGCTCGAGGTCGAACCCTCGCGGTTGCCGCGCGGCCTCCAGCTCCGCATTTTTTCGCTGGATCGATCGGCCCGCACATCCGACGCCCTCGACCGGCTCGATGCCCGTCGATCGGCGGCGGCCCCTGCGCTGTCGACGCTGGTCGAGGCCGCAGAACAGGGAGCGAGTGCGGTCGCGCGCGACGACGTCGCCGGGTTCGTCCGCGCCTGCGCCCGTCACGTCGAGGGTCTGTCGGGGCTGGGCGGAGCCCTCGATCTCCCCCTGGTGCCCCCCGAGGTCGTTCAGGCACGGGACCTGCTCTTCGGAGCGTCCGTGTCAGACTCTGCGGAAGAACCCGTGCTTCTCCCGTCCGGTGCGGGCGGAGGCGACACGGTGGTGTGGCTTGGCGCCCGCGCTCCGACCGACCAGGAATCCGCCCTCCTCGACCGCCTGGGGCTCCACCCCCTCGACCTCGACCTCGACCCACTCGGCGTCCACCGAGTCGTCCGCGACTGAGAACACGCCCCCCAAGGCGCCCACGGAAACCACTCAATGGCTCGTACCTCTCGCATCCCCGGGTTCTTCAAGCTCTCCGTCGCGGAGCGTCGTCGGATGATCGCCGACGCGACCCACCTCGACGTCCGCGCGTTCGACGCGTGCGACGGCCGTGGGCTCGACGTCGGAACGAGCGACAAGACGGTCGAGAACGTGCTCGGGGTGTACTCGCTCCCGTTCGCGGCGACGCTCAACGTCCGGATCAACGGCGTCGACATGATCGCTCCGATGGTCATCGAGGAGCCGTCGGTGGTGGCCGCGTCGTCGAACGCCGCGCGCATCGCCCGCGAGGGCGGCGGGTTCACCGCCGAGATGGACGAGCCGATCGTCGCCGCGCAGATCCAGCTCCTCGACGTCGAGGACACCGCCTCCGCAGTCGAGCGCATCCGCGCTGCGGAAAAAGAGCTCCTCGCGATGACCGACGCCGCGGTCCCGGGCCTCGTCGCCCGCGGCGGCGGCGCGCGCTCGATGGACATCCGCGCGCTCGGCACGACGGCCGATCGGATGCTCGTGGTCGACGTGTTCGTCGACTGCCGCGACGCGATGGGCGCGAACCTGGTCAACAGCATCGCCGAGGCGATCGGCGACGAGCTGGCCGTGCTCGCCCGTGGCCGCGTGGGCTTCCGCATCCTCAGCAACCTGTGTGACCGCCGCAAGGTGAAGGTCACCTGCCGGGTGCCGTTCGACGCGCTCGCGACCGAAGAGATGAGCGGCGCCGACGTGGCGCGCGGCATGGAGGACGGCTCGCGCTTCGCCGAGCTCGACCCCTACCGAGCCTGCACGCACAACAAGGGCATCATGAACGGCGTCGACGCCGTGGTGATCGCCACCGGCAACGACTGGCGCGCCGTCGAAGCGGGCGCCCACGCCTACGCCGCACGGAACGGCCGCTACGAGCCGCTCGCCACGTGGCGCCGCGACGGTCAACACCTCGTGGGCACGCTCGAAATGCCCCTCGCCCTCGGCATCGTCGGCGGCACCCTCCGCGTCCACCCGACCGCGCGCCTCGCGCTCGAGATGACCGGCTGCAAGCGCGCGACCGACCTCGCGGTCCTCGCCGCCACGGTCGGTCTCGCGTCGAACCTCGCCGCCCTCCGCGCCCTCGCGAGCGACGGCATCCAGCGCGGCCACATGGGCCTGCACGCCCGCAGCGTCGCCGTCGCGGCCGGCGCGACGGGCAATCTGGTGGAGCGCGTGGCCGCGCGGATCATCGAGCTCGGCGACATCACCCTCGACGCGGCGACCAAGGCGCTCGCGGACATCCGCGCAGCGGACCCGACCGCGGTGGCTGTCGCGGAGTAGTCACATTCGCTGAAGGATGCCTCGGCGGACGCTCTGTCGGTCCGCGGTCATGCTCTGCAGCATTTGCAGCGCCTTCGAGGCGCCGGCGTCGAAATCTTTCGCGAGGGCTGCGTACTCGTCGCGCGCGGCTTCGGCGAACTTCGCGTCGGCTGCAGCGCGGGTCGCTTCTGCGTCGTCGTGGATCTGCTGCGCGCCGTAGGTCACCTTGCCGAGCGGGCCCGCAAGCCCGTTCGTCGTCATAGCGAGCTGCGTCAGGGTGCCGCTCATCGCTTGCTGGGCGGCAAGCGTCAGCTCGCATTGCTTGCTGACTGCGGCGAAACCCGCGCCGTACTTGGCGCCTGCTTGTTGCCACTGCGCTGCTTTCGTCGAATCGCTGATGCTCGGCGAGGCGGCGGCCGAAGCCAGAGTCAATGCGCCGCCGGCAGCGGTGATCGCGCCGGTGACCCAGCCCTCCGCGGCCATGTCATCGGCCTTCTCGTGCAGGTGCGCGACCTGCTCTCTCAGGGCCCGGACCTGCGACTGCGACGCCTCGTCCTTCAGCTCCTTCATGAGCTTCTTGGATTCCTTCGCCGACTCCGTCATCAACATCGCGGCGAGGAACTCGATGCCCATCCCCTCGGGGATCATGGTCGCGTCCATCGAGGGAGGAGCATGGCCCGCGCGCAGCTCGGTCACACTCTCGTCGCCCGTCCGCGGTCGGATCGCTCCGCCAGACACGCCTCCTACGTTCATGCTCATGGTCATACCCTCCTCAAATTCGTGACGAGTTGCTGCCGCGACTGTTCGTGGTCCACGGCGACTTGAGCGATGGTCTGCATCGCACGCGACACGGATGCATCGAGCTCGCGCATGCAGTCGACGAGCGCCTCGACCTGGGCCTGGGAGCGGCGAACCTGGGTGCGCGCTTCGAGGGCATCCGCGCGAGCGTGCTCCGCCTCGGCGCCTGCGTGTTTCTCCCGGACCTTGCCGTAGCCCTCCGCGATGCGTGCACCACCTTCGGTGCCCCGGGCGAGGATGACGGTTCCAGCGCCGATGGATCGAACCGTCGGCGAGCTCGCAGCGAGCTTCGCGCCCTCGACGGCCGCGGTCTTCCCAAAGACGGACCAGCCGGCGCTCCCCAGCGACAGGGCAATACCGCCGTACATGGCGACCTTTCCTGCATCGTCGCCGGCAGCCTTCGCGATGAGCGGGGAGCTGGCGGAGAGTAGGGTTCCGGCGAGCGCGAGGATGGCAGGCGCCGAGGCGCCTCCGGTGCAGACGACCGAGGCAGCGGCGGCCACCACGGCTGCGACCGTTGCGACCGTCGAGAGCGTGGAGCCAACCTTCGCCCAGAAGCCGGAGTCCTCGTCCTTGGCTTTCGCTTGCTCGAGTGCCTCTCTTGCACGCGTGGACGCGGCCTCACGAACCACGTCGCCCACGGCAACCCCGGCCTCTGCCCGTTGCGCGGCATGGTCCCGGTCCTTCATCTTCATCTGCATCAGCAGCGCAGTGATGTCAGAGATGTCAGGCAGCACGGGGGGCGTGTGCACCCCGAGTCGCGAGCCCGCGATGGCGGAGGGCAGGGTGACGTGAGGGGACACACGAGCGGTGGCGCTCACAGCGGTCATCGGGCGCCCCCGATCGCGTGTCGAATGTCTGCGCAGAGAGCCTCGAGGTCCGGAGGCAAGTCGCCCTCGAGCGAATCGAGGACGTCCGCCGCTTCGTCGCAGCGATCGAGACGGCAGAGCGCGCGTGCCTGGTAGACGGCGACCTTGTTCGCGACTTCGCGCTGGTCGGGCGCGAGCGCGGCGATGCCGTAGAGCGAGACTGCGCGTTCGAAGTCTTCGACGGCATCGTGAGACATCGCGAGGAGGCACCACGCACGCGCGCTGTTCGGTCGCGCGAGCACGTAGGCTCGGAACATCGCGACGGCGTCGTCGTACCGCTCGTTCTGGTAGGCCTGCGCGCCGACGGCCACGAGGAGCTCGCATTCGAGATCCGTGAGCGACCTGGTTTCGCCGCGCAAATAGGCGGCCAGCCCGGTGGGCATCGCGTCGGCAACGTCGTTCGCGACGTCGGGTGTCGTGGGCAACATGACGTCACCGGACGTTGCCGACGATCTTGTCGGCGGTGGAGTTGAAGGACGCGATCATGTTCGAGACCATCTGCAGCAGCTGCCCGCGTGCGGAGATGGCGCTCTGGAGTTGGATCATCTCCATCTCGTCACGCGACCCGAGGGTCTTGCCCATGTCGCCGAGGTTCTGGATGGCGTCTTCGAACTTGTCCTTGTTCATCCGAGGAGGAATCTCCACGAACGCACTCGACGGCACCCCGTATCCGGCCAACTCGTCGGGCGAGCGGACAACCTTGCCAGCTGGTCCCCACGGGCCAGGAGCCACGAGCAGATATCCGGCGGGCTGGATCTCGGCGAGGAGCGCATCAAGCGGTCCCCGATCCTCCTGGGCGATGCTCTTGTAGAAGTCCGATTCGCGAATCTTCGACAGGTCGTCGAGCGGCGGCTCGAGCTTCAGGCAGCCGTCGCCCGCGTCGGCGTTCTTCAGTCGGCTGCTGCGGAGCGCCTCGATGAACGCGGTCAGCGTCTCGCCCTGGACCTTGCGCGCGTTGACGCTCGCCATCTTGCTGCGGATCGCACCATCCGAGTCCTGCATTCGCTTCGACAGCCAACTCATCATCTCGCCGAGCGACAGCTCGCCAGGTAGATCGATGTGTTGAAAGACGAACTTCTTGGGCACGGCGGTGCCGAGCTTGTCCAGGGAGGTGGAGGTAAACGGAGTCGGGGCGGGGGCGATGGGACCAGGCATGACGAAATCCTTTCAGGCGCGAAGGCCGAACAAAGGGGCGGCCGGACGCGGCGCCCGCTGGAGGTTGCCGACGACCGTGTCGAGCTGATCGAGCACGTGGTCGGAGAGGCGCGCGATGCGCTCGAGTTGATCCGAGTCGAGGGAGCGAACGAGCACGGAGAGCTGCTGCTCTTGCGACTCGAGCTCGCGTCGAAGCTCGGTGAGCTTTTCGGGGGACGGGGTCATTCGTTCTCCTTCGCGCCATCTCTCGGCGCACAAGGAGGTCGACCGGGGCGTTCCGCCGGTTGCTAGCTCGACGACGATTTACGGAATCGGCTTGGAAACGACGGGCCAGAGGGGCTTGCCGTCGGTGCCGCGGTCGAAGCGGAAGGCGCGCGGGAGCATGGGCTGGGCGACCGCGAAGAGGGTGGTCTGGCCGTAGCTGCTCATCGGGGCGTCGGCGGTGCCGGTGCGGCTGATGAAGCCGTCGACGTTGCCGCGGGCGGCGATCGCGCGGACGCAGCCGGCGTCGACGAGCGCTTGGGCGATGGAGTCGTCGCTCGAGGACTTGGCGCGGGCGACGATCAGGCGGCCCTCTTTGGTGACGCCGATCGCGACGCGGACCAGATCGCCGTGCGGGCGCGCATGGGTGTCGAGGACGTGGCCGGCGTCGATGAGGAGCGAGCCCTGCGCGACGTCGGTCGCGCCCGCGGGAAGGGATTCGGTGGCACCGAGGATGGCGATGGTGCCGTTCGCCTGGATCATGACAGCGCCCTCGCCGGCGACCATCGGGTGCGCGAGCTTGCCCGAGACCATCAGGCCGAGCGGGTGCTTGTCGGCGGCGCCGAAGCCGACGGCCGCGATCACGCGCTTGGCGTCGTCGCCCTCGACCTCGCGCGGGATGGTCTTGTCGATCTTCTCTTGCGAGCCGGCACGGAGCGCCCAGCGCACGCGCTTGGGCTCGAACATGGTGAGGCCGATGCTCTCGCCCTTGCTCGTGACCTGCGCGTGCCAGATGCCGGGCATCCACTTCGGCGCGGGCTGCACGCCGTCGTCGACCTGCCACGGCGTGGGCGCGCCGCCGATCGTGAGCATCGGCGGCGTGGGATCACGCAGCATGACGTAGAAGAAGTCCTTCGGGTTGTAGTCGATGTACCGACGGTTCCCGATGGCCATCAGCGGCGTGAGCGTCTCGCTCTTGCCGGTGAGGAACTTGGCGTCGTGGAACGACATGAACACGAAGCCCGTGTGGTACGGGTTCATGTCGAGGTGCATGCCGAAGTCGCAGCCCGCGAGCTGCATGGCCTTGCCGAGCGCGTCGGGACCGACGTCGTCGCCCCACACGTAGAGCGTGTGTCGCGCCTTGGTGATGCACAGACCAGAGCGCTCGGTCTGCTGGCCGACGAGCTTGGGCTGGCCGGGAAGCACCGCGCCCCACGAGGCGCGACCGCGCGGGTTGAGCAGCCCGTCCTCGACGAGCGGATCCATGTTCTGGCGATAGCTGAGGATGTCGGGCGGGATCTCGCGGGTCGGCTGCCACGCGCCCATGCCGAAGTGCCCGTCGTCGGTCACCACCGCGGTCGCGCCGTTGGGCACGGGCGGGAGCAGCACGCGCTTCTTCAGCATCATGCCGTAGTGGCCGTGCTCGGTCTTGAAGCCGCCGTTGAACGCCGCGACCGTGTGCTTGGCGACGTTGACGTCGCGCGGGATGCGCCCGGTGCCGTGGAAGGATCCGACGGTCGGCTTCGGGTCCTCGACGCCAGCCTCCATGTCGAACTCGAGCTGCCGCGTGTCCATCGCGACCAGGATGATCTTCGAGTACGGACGCTGCGGATCGGGCCGCACGAACGTGCGATAGAACGCGGGCGGCGCGCCGGGGATCTTGTGCATCCACTCGGGCTGCACGGAGGCCCACTGTCCCTCGCCGGGCTCCGGGGTCTTGTAGAGCGTTGGCACCGGGAGGGGCGGCCAGTAGCCACCATCTTCGCCGGCGGCGCTCGGATCGAGGACGCGCGGGGCGACGAGCTCGGCGTCGCTCTTCACCTCGTCCTTCGGATCGTGGCTGCCCGAGGTGACGCCGTGCTTGAAGCGCTTGGCCTTGTCCTTCCACTCCCAGACCTTCGCCTCGAGCCAGGCGATGGGCTCGGGGCCGATCCACGGAACGGCGCGCACGGTGTCGACCGCCCAGTGAATGGGCTTCTTCGGGATCTGGGCGACGAGCTCGACCTTCACGCCTTCGGCAGGCGCGACCAGCTCCGCCTTGTCGGCGTCGATCTTCGCGAGGCGCGTTCCACCGGCCGTCTGCGCGAGCTGCGCGACGAGCACCGGGCCGTCCCACGCGAGGGTGGCAGCGGAGACGTCCTTCTCCAGGGCGACCTGGATGCGCGAGATGCCCGCGCCGTCTCCGGTCTCTTGGAGGTTCGTGACCCACAACATCCCGCGCTCGAGCGCGGTGGCGGCCTTCGAGGCGCGCGAGGCGCCACGGAGATCGAGGATGGTGAGGCCCTGCATCTGCCCGTACGCGAACGTCGCGAACGCAGCGCGCTCGGCGCCTGCATCGCGCACGAGACCTTGCTCGTCGCCGTACGGGGTCTGCGTCAGGTTGACGACGTCGCGCACCTCGAGCGGGCGACCTTCGGGGCTGAGACGCACCCGCGCGCGGAACACGTCACGCGGAGCCCCCGTCTTCTCGGCGCCGAGAAAGAGGATGCGACGACCGCGGGCGAAGTCCGAGACGATGCCGTCGCTCGCCTCCCATTGGAAGTCCGTCGTCCGCACGGTGACGTGCGCGGCGGCGCCGAGCGCGCCCACCAGGCCCTCGAGGGTCTTGGGCGGCGGCGGTCCGGCGAAGCAGGCGCGACCGAACGCGAGCACGGCCATGACCCCGGCGATCCGGCCCGAGGTCTTGGCGAGCGCCAGAACCGCAGCTTTCACCCGCGCGGAGTCGATACGCCGCTGAGGCCGCTCGGGGCTCTGCTCGGAGGACGGGGGAGCGGTCGCGACGGCCATGCTTGGGAGAGGAACGCCAGGACGGCGACGTTCCGTCCCGGGGCGCTACCTGAGCGAGCGCGCCGCGGCAACGTTTCGACAATACGGACGAGGCTGGTCAGCTCGCGGCGGCGAAGACGACCAGGGCGAGGATCACGAAGACGACGGCGACCGCGCCGAGCACCGTGTGGACGATGCCGAGCCACATGCCGATCTTGGCTTCGCTCTCGCCCGAGTATTGCTGCGGGTTCGCGCGGATTTCCTTGAGGGCGTTGGCGCCGATGATCCACGCGGGGACCGAGCAAATCAGCCAGAGGCCGAAGAACCAAGAGACGCCGCCGAGGATCAGCGCGGTCATGGCCTTGGGGTGCTGCTGGCGCACGCCGCCCATCGGCATGGGCTGGCCGTAGACGCCAGGACCGCCGGGAGGCGCGCCATATTGGGCGCCGGGAGGCTGGCCGTAGGGCTGCTGCTGCGGAGGAGCGCCGTAGGGCTGCTGCTGCGGAGGAGCGCCGTAGGGCTGCTGCTGCGGAGGGGCGCCGTAGGGCTGCTGCGCCTGGGGCGCATATCCAGGCGGAGGCGCGCCGTACCCGGGCGGAGGGCCGCCGGGCGGGGCTCCAGGAGGACCGCCGTAACCGCCGCCGCCGCCAGGGGGATAGCCGCCGTAGCTCATGTCGAGTCCTCCGCGCGATCGATGGGACCGCGTGCAACCAGTGTCGCAGGAGTCGGCGTCGACCGCTACCTGTTACCCGACGCGCGCGAAACCAGCGATTCGACGAGCAGATCGATGGCGTCGTCGGCCGCGGCGATGCGCTCTTCGTCGGTCTGCACGAGCTGGAAGACGCGCTCGACGACGAAGGTCGCGAGGCCGTGCGAGGTCGCCCAGATCAGCCGATAGAGATCGGCGACACGCTCGTCTCCCGCCGGCAGCACGTTCATCAGCCGCACGAGGAACGCCTGCCGTGCGGCCTCGGCTGGCGCGAGCCGCTCCATCACCCCGGGGCGCTTGCCCAGCTCCTCGTTCCACGCCCGCGAGAACTGCAACCGGAACCAACCCGCGTTGGCCACGGCAAAGCGCACGTAGGTGCGGCCGAATGCGCGCACCGCGTCGAAGGGATCCTTGGCGTTGGCGCCCGCCTCGCCGACCGCGGCGAGGAACCGCGCGAAGCCGCGCAGCGCGACCTCCGCCAGCAACGCGTCGCGCCCGTCGTAGTGACGGTAGATCGCCGGCTCGGTCACCCCGAGCCGCGTCGCGAGCTCCCGCATCGAGAACGCGCCGTGCCCCTTCCGCTCGACCAGATCGGTCGCGGCGACCACCAATTGCTCGGCGAGATCGCCGTGGTGGAAGCTACCCGCGGCCTTGCGTCGGGGGCGTGGGTTGACGCGGCGCTCGGCCATGTTAGTGATACTAACATTCACCGGCCACGGGGAGGAAGCTCATGAACGTCACGTCCGTCGCTGCCGACGCCACGCGCACGCTGCCGAAGAGGCGCGCCACCACCAAGTACCGCGTGGAGTCTCCGCCGACGGGCGAGACGTTCGAGCTGGTTGCATCGTCGCGCACCGCGTCCGACGGCAAGTTCCGCTTCGTGTGGACGCTCGCCCCCGGCAAGCGCGGGCCCGGTGAGCATTTCCACCAGCACGAGACCGAGACGTTCGAGATCGTCTCCGGCGTGATCCGCATCTGGATCGCGAACGTACCGAAGGACTACCACCCGGGCGACGTCGTCGCGATCCCGCCGGGCGTCCCGCATCGGTTCCTCAACGCGGGGAGCGAGCCGGTGGTCATCAACGTCGATCTCGACGGACCGCGGATGGAAGACTTGTTCGCGCCGATGGCCGTCGACACCCACGGCCGCAAGGGGCGTTTCGCCGACATCCGACGCATGATCGCGACTCTCGGCGTGAGTCCCCCATCGACCCCCACGAGCGCGGCCGAACGCGGGATGCTGACTGCAATCTCCGCGATGTTCCGGTGGCTCGGCGCACGGCCGTACGAGCCGGTGCACGGGTGGGACGCGGACTGACTAATCAGCCTCGAGCTTCGCCAATCGGACCTTCAGATCCTTCATCGTGTCGTCGATGGTCTTCTTGTCGTAGCCGAGCTTCTCCAGCTGCGAACCCCCGAGACGCGCGAGGTTCTGGGTCTCGTACTTGTCCTTCTCGAGGTCGTAGAGCTCTAGCTCCAGATCGCCGTCCTTGCGCTTGTGGAGCTTCTTGCGCTCGGGGTCGTCGACTGCTCCGTCTTCTGCGGGGACTTGCAGCCGACGAGGGCGAGGAGGGCGGCGAGCGCGATCGAGGTACGCACCCGGCGAGCCTACGCCAACGCGAGCTGTTAGACTCCCAGCCATGAAGCACCTCTTCATCCTTGCCGTGCTCATCGCGGGTTGCAGCAGCGGGTCCGGCAGCGCCGGCGACCGGGACGCGTTCATCTCCCAGGTCTGTGACCTGTACATGCCGTGCTGCAGCAAGGCCGGCAAACCGTCCGATGGCTCGCAGTGCCGCGCGTTCTACGGCGCCTTCGCCTCGAGCGCGAGCTACGACGCGGGCGCCGCGAACCTGTGCCTGACGGAGCTCAAGGCCTCGTCCGCCTCGCCGACGTTCTGTGAAGACGGCATGGACAACAGCAAGGTCCCGAGCTGCGACAAGGTCTTCAGCGGCTCCAGCTCCGGCGGCACGAAGAAGCCCGGCGAGACGTGCTCGCAGGACAGCGAGTGCGCCCCCTCGACCGAGGGCAAGGTCGACTGCCGCACCCTGTTCAAGGATGGCGGCACGATCAAGAAGTGTCAGATCCAAATCACCGGCAAGGCGGGCGACACGCCCTGCCTCGGCACCGTCGACGGCAACCTCACGAGCTACAACACCTCCGGCACCGAGACCGACGTCCTGCCGCGCGGCTACCTGTGCAACGTCAAAGACGGCCTCCGCTGCGACTCCACCACGAACAAATGCGTCGCGATCTCCAAGATCGGCGAAGCCTGCGCGGGTTTCGGCTCGAATCTCTGCACCAAAGACGCCTACTGCGACTCGACCACCAAGCAGTGCGCGGCACGCAAACCCGTGGGCTCCGCGTGCACGAGCTTCTCGTCGGAGCAGTGCGCCGACGGCACCTACTGCGACAGCGCGAGCAAGACCTGCAAGGCGTCTCTCGCCGTGGGCGCAGCCTGCACCTCGAGCTCCGAGTGCATCAGCAAGAGCTGCGTGAACAAGGTCTGTGACAAGACCGGCGGCACCGATCTGACGACCGCGTTCCTCTGCGGCGGCTGACCCAAGGCCGGAGCATTCCGTGAGCTACCGCGACGAGCTCGATGCGCTCCGGCAACGGAACGACGACCTGTCGCGCGAGCTGACCGAGGCGCGCGCGCGCATCGAAGAGCTCGAAGCCCGTCCTCGAGGTGCCGAGCTGGCGACGCCCGCTCGGCCGCAGGCACCCGTTCGACGGCTGGGGGCGCTGCACTTCCACCAGCCCAAGACCTTCGTCCCGCTCCTCTTCCTGTTCCGCCGCGCTGTCTCGGTGGCCTTGGCCCGCGCGCCGTGGCCTTCGCCCTCCGACGACGACCGGCTGCTCGCGTGGATCTGGCATCACTTCGTGAGCCGCCCCGTCGCGTTCGGTGTGCGCCTCCCGCTCTACTACCTCTCGCTCTGCGTGGTGCTCCCTGTCACGCTGAGCCTCTGCCTCGTCGCGAGCCTACCGCTTTCGCTTTACGCGATGGCCAACCGGATCTCGTTCAGCGCCGAGCCTCCCGAAGACGAGCACGGGTGGTTTCAGGGTGAGCCCAGCGACGACGAGGGCGCGATGTTCCTCTGGCTCGTGATGTCGATCTGCCTGTGGCCGTTCCTGCTGACGACGACCAGCCTGCTCACGGAGATGGGCTCCGGCGATTGAGGCCCCGACACCTCCGACACTACGATGCGGTCGTGCGGACGCAGATCAAGGTGTGTTGTGTGAGCTCGCCTGACGAGGCGCGGATCGCCGTCGCAGCCGGCGCTTCGGCCGTCGGTCTCGTCGGCGAGATGCCCAGCGGCCCGGGCGTGATCTCCGACGAGCGCATCGCCGAGATCGCGACGATGGTGCCGCCGCCGGTTTCTCGGTTCCTGCTCACGAGCCGCACGGACGGCGACGCGATCGCGGAGCACGTCCGCGCGTGTCGCGTCGACACGGTGCAGCTGGTCGATGCCGTCCCCGACCGCGCCTACGAGGCGATCCGCACGCAGGTACCATGGGTTCGAATCGTCCAGGTGCTCCACGTCGAGAACGAGGCCGTGCTCGACGACGCAGTGCGCGTCGCGCGATGGGTCGATGCTCTGCTCCTCGACTCGGGCCGCCCGAGCGCACCCGTTCGCGAGCTCGGAGGTACCGGGCGCGTGCACGATTGGGCCTTGAGCCGCCGCGTGGTCGAGCGTTCGCCGAAGCCCGTGTTCCTCGCAGGTGGCCTTCGCCCCGACAACGTCGCGCGTGCGATCGACGAAGTGAGGCCCTACGGCCTCGACATCTGCAGCGGCGTGCGAACCAATGGGAGCCTCGACGCTGACAAGCTCGATGCGTTCGTCCGCGCGGTCGAGCAGGCCGATCTCACCGGTCGAACGCGAGAGCCTGCGGCGCCGGCCTAGGGTAGAGCAGTTCTCGAACGGGTTGATCTGAACCCCGGGCGACGCGCTGGGTTCGACTCCGTCCGCGCCATCACGGGCCGCTGCGCGTCGGGGTGGTGCTCTCCAAATCGCGTAGACGAGCTTGTTC
>Ga0208492_1000089_pt1 | contig 94536 bp, 77 predicted proteins | sample Subbioar_CSW14AB_FD_184820 | JGI IMG/M metagenome (GOLD analysis project Ga0208492, IMG submission 184820) | Serpentinite rock and fluid subsurface biosphere microbial communities from McLaughlin Reserve, California, USA - CR12Mar_CSW14AB (SPAdes) | ecosystem: Environmental > Terrestrial > Deep...
ATCTCAAACCGGGGAAATCTTGAGCGTGGTCAATCGGCCCGGCAATCGACCGTCACACGAGGGGGCGGCAGACGAGGTCGACAGAGCGATCCGTGTATGTGTCGCGGGCGGGTTCAAAAAAATCATGCTGCGCGGGGATACCGACTTTAGCCAGACGAAACATCTGGACCGTTGGAACAAGGATGAGCGAGTAAAGTTCATCTTCGGTCTTGATAGCACGAAGAAACGGATCGTTTTGGCCGAGAATTTGGCGGAGGATGCCTGGGAACCGCTAAATCGACCGGCTCGCTACGAGATCAAGACCAAGGAACGGGCCCGACCGGTAAAGGTCAAAGAGCAAATCGTCAAACAACGCAAGTTCGACAACATCCGGTTGCATGGAGAGGATGTCGCGGAAATGCTTTATCGGCCCGTGGCTTGCAAGAAGGCGTATCGGTTGATCGTGGTACGCAAGAATTTGACCCTCTCGATGGGGCAAAAACGGTTGTTCGATGAGTACCGCTACTTTTTTTACCTGACCAACGACAAGGAGCGGCCCGCGCAAGAAATGGTATTCGAGGCAAATCAGCGCTGCAACCAGGAAAACCTGCATGCTCAATTAAAACAAGGGGTGTGCGCACTGACGGCGCCGGTGGACACCATGGAAGCCAATTGGGCCTACATGGTCATGACCTCTTTGGCCTGGAACTTGAAGGCCTGGTGGGCCCTCTGGCCCGAACCTCGAAAGGGATCGGACCGGGAGAAGCATCGGATCGAAAAGGAGACGATTCTGCAAATGGAATTCAAAACCTTCATCAACGCCTTCATGAGGCTGCCCTGTCAAATCGTCAACACAGGACGCCAAATCGTCTACCGGATGATGAGTTGGAATCCATGGCTGCCATCATTCTTTCAAAGGCTTAACCAAATACGATGCTGAAAAAACAACACGATGCTGGAGTACGGATGCTCCAGTCCGCCGCGGCTTGGTAAAGGTTAACGGACCGGAAAGCGAAGTGAATATGCCGAAACAAAACATGCGCAAAAAACACCCTCAAAATGGCAGGGCCTGGGAAACTATTGGCCTCCCGAAACCAGGCTCACAACCGCGAAAAACCAATTGCGCTACGCTTGTTTAAGGATTAGTCGCGATTTGAGAAGCTTAATGGCTTTTTTGGCAAGAGGATAGCATGGCGATGCGTTTACGCGCTGCAACCCATGTTTCTGTTCGATTTTGAGCTAAAGCGGTGCCAGCAACGGGGCCTTTTTCTTGAATGCAGCTCTCTGACGGTTCAAAGCACTCGGTCGGTGTTGGCAGCGCGCCAAATCAGTTTTGCCCTACCGAGCGCGGCGGTTGGAAACCGCTTTTCGAGTACTGTTCGCATCACATCTCCATTCACGAATTCGGAAATGAACACGTCATTCGCGGGTAACTTCCAGTGCGGAGAGCTTGTATTTGTTTGAATTCTTAGCTCAGCCGCACGAGCAATTTCCCGGTGGGAACCCTGTTTGCTAAGGAGGAAAGCATGATAGGCGACGGTTCCATACGCTGCGTCATCGCAAATTCCTCCCGTAGCTCAGCGGTTAGAGCGCTTGCCTTATAAGCAATCGGCCGCGGGTTCGATTCCCGCCGGGAGGACTTACTTTCCGGACGATTGCCTGCCACTCTCGCCACCCAAATTTTTTCCGCGATTCCCTCGTGGCTCCCTTGCACTCCGAACTATTACCGTGGTAGTATTACCCCGGTAGTTGTCATGGAGAAGGCATCGTGGGCAATAATCTCTTCCAGCTTGGCCAATTGCAACTGGCCATTTTGAAGGTACTCTGGGTCCATCCGCCGATGTCGGTCACAGATCTGCATAAGGCCCTGCCCGACGGCAAGGACCTCGCGCCGACCACCATTGCGACCATGCTGCGCAAGATGGAAGATCGCAGGCTCGTCACCCATCAGACCGAAGGGCGGAAATTCCTCTACACCGCCGCGGTCAATGAAGCGGAAATCTCGCATACCCTTGCCGATCATCTCCTTACCCGGGTATTTGAAGGCAGTCTCGCGGGCATGGTGAGCCACCTCCTCAATCGCCATCAAGTTAGCTCCGACGATCTGGAAAAAATCTCGCGTTTGATCGCGGAACATAAAGCCAAGGAACGATCATCACGCAAGTGATCCGGTTGACCGTTCTGGGTTTCCTTGATCGAGATCGCCTCCGGGTTTGCGCCTTGCGTCCCGTTCTTTCCGCACCGAGGAAGGGGTTTGTCGATGTTCGAGTTCTACGAAAATCTCGCGTCCTCCCTGCGCAACCCGCTCACCATGATTTTTTTGTTCGTTGGCCTGCTCGGCCTGTGCGCATTCCTCCTGGCGCGATGCTTCGCACGCACCGCGGACCGGCGCCGAATCTGGCAGGCTCACTACCTGATCCTGGCACTTTTTCTCTTCCTCGAAATCACCGGCCTCGGCTCTCTCTCTCGCTGGATTTCTCCGTTCGATTCCCAGACATCCAGCAATTCCGCTCTTGCCCAAGAGATTGAGCTCTGGAAAGCGCTCCCGGCCGCACAGCCCTCCAATCGCCCCGATTTCAGCGAGGGCGAGATACTTCCCCTTGAGCGCTTGTTGCTCGTTTCGTGGGCGCTCGGCACGGCCGTGCTCTGGGGCAGGATGGCGCTGGCTCATGGCTTGCTGCTCCTCTTGAGGAGGCGATTAAACCCATTAAAAGATCCTCGATTGCTGCAAAGGATCTGCGCGTTTGCCTCGAAAATCGGCATTCGCTCACGCCTGACGGTATTGGCCTCGTCGCGGTTGGCCTCGCCACTGATTTTTGGATGGCTACGGCCCACCCTCATCATCCCGCAATCCTTCACGGACTTGCTCGAAAGAGAACAACAAGACGCGGTGCTCGTTCACGAGCTTTACCATATCCGCGCGAACGACTCGTTCTGGTCGGTGTTTGCCGAGGCAGTTACCGCAGTCGCCTGGTGGCACCCGATGGTCTGGTGGACTGAAATCTCCTTCTCCTGGGAGATGGAAACGGCCGCCGATGAGGCGAGTTTGGGTCTACACGAACATGGACCTCTCTGGCTGGCCGAAGCCATCCTGAAATTGGGAGCCGATGCTCTGCGCGCCGCCTCGCCCCCCGCCTTGGCCATCGCCGGTTCGGGAGGACGTTCGGCCCTGGAAAAACGGGTCAGAAATCTGCTCACCCTCAAGCCCGGTTCTCTCTCCCCCCATCACTCTCTTTATTGCGCGGTGCTCGCTCCCACTTTTCTGGCAATCGTGGGGATTGCCCTGGCTGTGGGAGCCAGACCGCTCGTTGGCAAGGAGTCCGCTATGTTTCGCTCGGAAGGTGTTGCAAACTGCTGGCGCCATTCGGTGGCTGGTTCACTCATGGCCCTGCTCGCGGGACCATTCTCGTTGCCGGCCTCGTCTTTACCCACGGATGAGGCATTACCCCCGCAAGGGTTGACTGCTCGTTCGATCGAACCGCAGGAACCCCAAACCAACGAACCGAAAGCAAATGTCCCTGGCAAGTCCGTTGAACCGCGCCGCGTGCAAACGACCTGGATCACCAGTGGCGTGAAAACCGAAGAGGCTTCGGCTGACTTCGCCTGCTTCACCAAGGAACAAAAGACGGCATTTGCCGTGCTTCTCAAGGAACGAGAAAAACGCACCAAGGAATTTCGCGAACTCAAGGGCGGCGCCGCCGAAGAAGGAATCAAGATCAACAAATGGTACAATGAAGAGCTGAAAAAGCTCATCACCGCACGCCAGTATGAACTCTATGTCGAATACTGGAACGAAGCCAAGACCCCCGCGGCCCGGGTCATGACGCCACGCTGGATCGCGGTGCCAGGCGCGAAACAAGCCGAAGACAAAGAGAAGAAAACCCCTGCCCCAGGAGCCACTCCCTCGAAGGCGCCCAACTTCCGCTCGATGGAAGATAACATCCTCGCTCAGCTCGATTTATCGCAAACGCAGAAGGAAGAAGTGGCCAAGGCGCGCGAGAACCTTGCCAAGGAAAACCAGGCGTACAAGGAAATCGTCAAGCAGGGCGACGCCAACGAAATTGCCAAGAAAGCTGGCGAAATCAACAAGCTGGCACGCTCGTCGATGCAAAAAATCATGACCGAATCTCAATATGCCAAGTATTTATCTCTATGGAATGGGGCGCTCGGCATCGGAGCATCGCCCACGGGCGGCCGACTGGCCGCCCCGGCAACACCGGCCGCGAAGACCGAAAAATAACCGATCGATTCGATCTCAAGCACCCCCGTCCAACCAAAACACCCCGAGGGATTCCCCCGGGGTGTTGGCTTTTGTGGAAAGAGTTGAGCCCATCAGGGAGAAACTCATTTACTCAGATCGAAACAGAAAATCTCCTTGTCGTTGCGCACGTAGATCCGCTTGTTGGCGAATGCGGGCACGCACCAGACGACCGCGCGGCCAAAGGCATCGTTCGTCGGCTCGAGCAAATGAGCCCGGCTGGTTTCCTTGAACCCCTTCGGCGATAAGCTACCGATCACCAGATCGCCTTTTTCCGTGAAGAAAAAGAAGCGCTCGCCTTGTTTGACGAAAAAGGCCGAATCGGACCCGCTAGCTCTCTTGGAGATCGGTTCCGGCGTGCTGAAAAGGCGTTTGCCGCTGGGAATTTCGACGCCGAACAGGTCCCCCTTCTGGTCGAAACCGTAGATGATACCGTCATTGAGAAACGGCTGCACATTCACCGGGGAAATGCCATGGTTCCCCTTGTTTTGCCAGATGACTTCCGCGCCCGGCTTGTCGGTCGTCAACTTCAACAGCAGATTTTTATTGCTGTAGCCGCCAATGAAGAGATAGTCCCCCAGCCGAATCGGCGTCATGATGATCGAACCGTTGGTCGCCTCGTACGGCACCGACCAGAGTAGTTTGCCCGTCTCGGGATCAAGCGATGCCACCGCGTCGGGTCGCGGGATGATGAGCTGGCGCACGCCCGCGGCTTCGATGATGCTCGGCGGGCTATAGCCCTGCTCGGGAGCGGTTTGCGAGCGCCAAAGTTCTTTACCCGTGTCCTTATCGAAGGCAACGGTATGCGACCCTTCGCCTCCCACAAGGCAAATCAGTTTTTGCCCGTCGATGAGCGGGTGGCTGGCATAGCCCCACAAGGCCGACTTGGTCTTGTATTCGGTTTTCAAATCCTTGGACCAGATCACCTTGCCCGACTCGGTATCGAAACAGATCAGGTGGCCTTCGCCGCCAAGGGTGTACACCTTGCCGTCTTGAACGATTGGCGTGCAACGCGGCCCCGAAGGATAGGAGATCGCATAGGTGACCGGATATTTGTGCATCCAGCGGACTTTGCCATCGGCCTCGTTCAAGCACAGGATGCGCTCGGTTCCCTTGAAGGCTTTGCGTGAGAAGTTGCCATCCTTGAGGTTGGCTTCGCTTTCGTAATCGGTCACAAAAACCTTGCCACCGGAAACGGCGGGGCCGGAATAGCCCCAGGCGACTGGCGTTTTCCAGACCAGCTTGGGCCCTGACGATGGAAACACATCGACGATCCCTTCCTCGCGCCAGATATTATCCCGCTTGGGTCCCATCCACTGCGGCCACTCGTCCGCACGCGCTTCGCCTGCCAGCGCCCCCGCCAAAACCGCAAAGGCCAGAGTTTTCGTAGCGTTCATTCATCCCCCCCTAATGATTGCCGGGCCAGGCCCTCACTGAACCAAGAGCCCTCCCGAGTTATGCTAGCGCGACGACTCAACGCAGATATACTTTCCATTCAGAGACTGGCCCACACATGGCGAAGCCATGAGCCAATGATTGGAATTTCTGATGGGCCAAAGGTTCCGGAGCGAACCTTCCGGTATGCGGGAGCAAGGGCATGAATGCCATTCGAGTCATCCATCCTTACAAGGATCAAGGGATTTGGGTTTTTGACGATCCCGACGCGGGCTTGACGAAAGAGCCGTTTGTCAGCGGCGCGGATGTGATTCTCGACAAGATGGTGGAAGGCTTGCCCAATGCCGGCGCCGGTGTGGGGCTCTTATTTTCAGGCCAACCCTTCCCCGGAGCGGCATTTGAATTCCACTGGCGGCGCGAGGAAATGGGGGGGCACTGGTATTTCAGTCCCCAATTCGGCCTGGAAGGTTGGCTTTGCCCCGCCCTTTTCAAGTATTTTGAAAAAGCGCCCGAGAAGCTGTTCGCGCAGATCGAGTACAAGCGCCAGATACGGCGCCGCTAGAATCTGGGCCTAATCGACGGGATAACGCCGGATCTCGCCGCCAATAGGACCGTCTTCGGAAGACTCGATTCGCCAGACCGAGGGAATTGCGAGGAGTAAGGGCCATGTTCATGCTCGTGCGCAACAAGGTGGCCGATTTTTCGCGCTGGAAGCGGATTTTCGATTCCCATCAGCACGCGCATCTGGCCGCCGGCTTGACCTTGGTCCAACTTTGGCGCCCCATCGACGATCTCCATTCGGTGTTTTTTCTGTTCGCGGTCGCCGACCACCAACGCGCCCAGGCCTTCCTCGATGGCGCCGATCCCTCCTTTGCTGAACAGGCCGGCGTGGTCGAAGGGGAGTATCATTTTTTGCGCGAACACCCGGGATATTCGTAGCCGATCCCGCCTGATGAGGCCGTTCGCCGCTTTTCCCGTCACCCACTCGCTCTTCTTGCTCGGACGCGAGCGGGATGAGGCCGCTCCACCATCGTTTTGAACCGGAAGCAACCGTGATTTCCGACCAAGGTCGTTTGTTGCGACGATGGAACGCCGCCATTTAAATGAAGCCGGGTAATCTGGGGCATTTCAGAAAACTGGCACCTGTTGAGTGGCGGTTTCGCGAACCATGTTGGATACTAGAGAGGAAGCTGCCAAAGATTGCGATTTTTTTCTCTCCCCGGCTCCCTGAATCGCGGTCACCCACGACCGCTCAAGCTTTCTGAAAGAAATCCGATGAGAAAACCTTTTTTTGGCACCCTGGCCTTGGCCGTGATGACCTGGTTGGCACAGGCTCAGGACAAGCCGGGAGCGGAAAAATCGGGTACGCAAAAACCTGCTTTAGAGAAGCCCGCGCTTCCCACTCCGGCCAAGGACCAACCGGGAACCAAGACAGCGCCCACCGAAAAAGACAAAGGCGCTCCTCAAAAGCAGGCGGTACCGCCGGAAAAAGGGCCCGTGCCGCCAGCCGGTGCCGCAAAGTCCGACCCCCCAAAAACCGAATCGATGAAAAAAGAGGCCGCCAAGAATGAGCCAGCGAAGGCCCTTTCCGCGTTGACCGACTGGGACAAACTGAAAGGCGAATGGGTCTCGGCGAATTATGAGTACGATGGCCGCTCCTTCCCGGCCGATGGTCGCTGGAGCGTCATCTTTGCAACGGAAAAGGACAAACCGACGATCAAGGTCACTGGCAATCCACCCACCCTGGTTTTCTGGACGGGACAGGTCCGCCTGGATGGGACGAAAACTCCGCGCGAAATCACCCTGGTACTCCCCGCCCTGATCGGCGAACGGCTTCAGCGAGGAATCTACTCGCTTCAAGGGGACTACCTCACCATTGCCTGGGCGACCGGCTTCGACTCCCCGCGTCCCGCCAGTTTTGCAGTCAAGCCCGATGTGGAAACCGACGCCAACAAGCATGTAAAGGCCGACCCCAGTTGGATGATCGCGACCTGGGTCCGCAAGAAGCCCCCCGCCCCCAAATGATTTTTTCCTCTTTCCGCCCCTTCCGGCTGTCCCGTTTCAACAGCATCAGCGCGATCATTTCCAGGCACAAGGCGCGTCCGTTCGTGTCGGGTTGCCGGCGCGATCTTGAGGTTCGATTCGAAGCCCATCTGGCGATTGGTAACTCCTTGAAAGCCTTGGAACAGGTCCAGGTATGAAATCGTCGATTCGTTCCACGCAGACCTTGTGTGCTTGCGCATTGCTCCTTGCGCTGGCACTTTCCTGGCTTCAGCCTTTTTTCCCAGTACCAAAGATTCCCGGCAAACGGGAACGCCTGGAAAAAATGTTCGGTATCCCGGTCATCGCGGACCATCCGGAGTTTCCGGTGAAGGCACCCTATGGCCGCATCGATGGGAGCGCCGCACCGCAAAAAAGCAATCAGGACTACCTGGAGTATTTCGCGCCCGAGTTTTCGCTATACCCTCCGAGTCTAATCCAAAACACAAAACTGAAACGGATTATTTTTTGCCGCGATCTCGTCTTCGCGGGACAAAAACGCAACGCCTTTCCCGACTACCACAACGACACGCTTTATTACGACACGGTAGATGGCGCCTCCAATCAAACCTATAAAAGAAAAGTCATTCATCACGAATTTTTTCACATCATCGACCTGCGCGACGATGGCGTGCTTTTTGGCGACGACGTCTGGAAAACGCTCAACCGCAAGGATTTTCTCTATGGCCTGGGCGGCGCTCGCGCCCAGACCCTTGCCGGCACGGCCACGCTCACCGATCGCTATCCCGGCTTTCTCAATCACTATTCGACGACCGGTGTCGAGGAAGACAAGGCCGAGTTGTTCGCCAATCTGATCGTTGACGCCGACTATGTCGAAAAGCGGGCCAAGACCGATCCGGTGCTACGAGCCAAGATCGAACGGCTCAAACGGCTCATGATCCTCTTTTGCCCCGAGATGGATGAGTCGTTCTGGATTCGCGCCAGGAAACTGAAGCGCTGAACTTCGGTCCTGAACTTCGGTCCTGAACTTCGGTCTTGGGGCGCCGATCATCGCTTCAAGTTGAAACTGGGAATGTTACGCACTGCCGATTGAGGATCGTCGCCGAAGAAATCCTCGCGAAGCTGCGCACGTTCCCGATCAATCTGCTCCGGAGTGGCCCCCAGGGTCGTAAGGATCGATTCGGTCATCGCCAGAGCGACCTCGCCTTCGCCGGCGAACACCCTGTTGGCCCCGGCCGCGATCAATGTCTTGCGTTCATGAAGGTAGGCGGAGCGCACCAGGATCCTCACGTTTGGGTTGACCTGGCGAGCGAGGCGAATGACCTCCTCGCCGCCGCGGATACCCGAAGAACTGAGGATCAAAATGTTAGCATGAGCCAAGCCGGCCTGGATTAGCGTTTCACGATGGTTGGCATCGCCATAGATCGCCTTGATTTTCTGCGCGCGCAATTTCGCCACCGTGTCCACATTCATCTCGATGATCGTCGACACGATCTCGTTTTCGGCAAGCAACCGCGCCACGGTGCGGCCTACTGGACCATAGCCCACGATCACGGCACGCCGCGACGGATCGATCGGCTCTTCCGCTTCGCCTGAAGTGAGCAGATCCGGCGTTCTCCAGCGTGCAAATCGTTTGACAAGACGCCTGAACCACACGAACTCCAAGAGCCAGCGCTCGACCGGATCGACAAAACGGTACACGATGGCATTGAGCGAAATGGTCACCATCGCGGTGGCGACGAGCGCTTGATAACCGCCATCATCGAGGATTTCCAGCTTGTGGCCTAGCTCGGCAATGATGAAGGAGAATTCGCCAATTTGCGCCAAGGCCAAAGCCAGGCCCACGGCAATGCGCAAAGGATAGCCGAGCACAAGAAGCGTAGTCAGGGCGGTGAGCGGTGTCGCGATCATGACGATCGCCAAGGTCGCGAGCATCAGGCCGGGAACCTCGATCAGCGCCCTGGGATTAAAGAGCATACCCACCGAAACAAAAAACAACACGGCGAACGCATCGCGCATGGGAAGCGCCTCGGTCGCCGCGCGCACGCTGAAATCGGACCGGCCGACGACCATGCCCGCCAGAAACGCCCCCAGCGCCATCGACACGCCGAAGAGCTGTGCCGAACCGACTGCAATGCCCAGGGCCACCACCAGAATCGTCAAGGTGAAGAGCTCGCGCGAGCGGGTCGCGGCGATCTTATGCAACACCCAGGGGATCCAGCGGGCTCCAAGCACGAGCACGGCGGCGGCAAGCACGCCAATCTTGACGAGCGCCCACACGATTTGCAGCCCGATATTGACGCCGGCAGCGCCTTCTTCTTGCTTGCCAAAAAGCGCGGGCAAGATCACAAGCACGAGTACCGCCAAAATATCTTGCACGACCAGCCAGCCCATCGCGATTTTGCCGATCGGCCGGTGCATTTCGTCGCTATCGGAGAGCACGCGGGTCAACACGACGGTGCTCGCGACCGACAGGGCCAGGCCAAATACCAGGCCCGTCTGCCAGGTCCAGCCCGCGGCCAGCCCAAGCAGCACGCCAAGCGATGTGGCCACCAGGCCTTGAGCGAGAGCCCCGGGCACGGCAATGCGCTTGACAGCAACGAGTTCCTCGAAATGAAAGTGCAGCCCAACGCCGAACATGAGCAGGATGACGCCAATTTCGGCCAGTTGCTGGGCCACTTCAGGATTGGCGATGTAACCGGGCGTGTTGGGGCCAACCAGGAAACCGGCGGCAAGGTAACCCACGATCGGAGAAAGCCGAATCAAATGGCTCAAATAACCAAGAAACAGCGCCGCGGCGAGGCCTCCCGTTACCGTAAAGATCAGATCTTGATGATTCATGCCAGTTCACCGTTCGCTGGTGGGAAGCCCTAAGGCCAAAGAAATAAGCCCATAAAATCCGATCGGCAGACCAATCAGGGAATTTGGCAAAGAGCAATTATAATGCCGGGTCCCGCGCGATGGCGATGCGCGATTTGTCGAAAAATTCCTAACGATCGATCCCCGAAATTCAAACCATGGTGCGGGGCTCCCTGCGGCTTCGATTTTCTACAGTGCCAGGGCCGACGCGGCCGCTCAAAATCGCGGGCATATTCCCTTGACCCGATCCGGGGCACTGTTCTATAACACCTAGAACAGTTAGCGAGGTCGGGATGAAGTTTCTCCTGGACGCCGGATCGCGCGTGGCCATTTACGAGCAACTGGTTCGCCAGGTGCGCGAAGGGGTCGCTCGCGGCGATCTCAAAGACGAAGAGCGCCTGCCCTCGATCCGCTCGCTGGCGCGCGAACTGGTGGTGAATCCCAACACGATTTTGAAGGCCTTTGCCGAGCTTGAACGCGATGGCTTGCTTGTCAGCCGCCATGGACTGGGATATTTCGTGGCTGCTCGGCCCTCGGAGCTGACCAAGTCAGCAAGGCGCAAGCGCCTGCTCGATGCGCTCGATGCCTGGCTGACCGAAGCGGTGCACCTGGGCTTCTCGGCCGAGGAAACGCAGGAGATGGTGCGCAACCGAGTCGGCGGCTTTCAGTGGAACGGGGCATCGAAGTCTTGAGCGGATTGGGATGAGGGAACGGATCACTCAAAAGGAATCGAATCATGGACGCGATTGTTTCCGAAGGCCTGACCAAGTGGTATGGCGACAAGCCCGTGGTGAACCAGATCGACCTCTCCATATCCGAGGGAACGGTCTACGCGCTGCTGGGCCGCAACGGCGCGGGAAAATCAACCTTCGTCAAAATGCTTACCGGCATGGTCCAACCCGACCTGGGCCGATCGACGCTGCTGGGAGAAGACTCACGCGATCTGCCGGCCGCAACCAAGTCCCGCATCGCTTACATGGCGGAAAATCACCCGCTTTTCGATAGCTGGACCGTCGGCGGCATCGTCTCCTGGGTCAAGGGTTTCCACGAGCGCTGGGACACGGCAACGGTGGAACGGATCCTCGATCACTTCGAGCTCTCACGCAAGGCCCGCATCAGCCGGTTGTCGCGCGGCCAGCGGGCCCAGGTGGCGCTCACGCTGGCCTTGGGGCCTGACCCCGATCTCTTCATCCTCGACGACCCGACACTGGGGCTCGATCCGGGCGTGCGGCGCGATTTCATCGAATCGATGGTGTTGATGATCTCCCGGCGCGGGCGCACGATTCTTTTCAGCACCCACATCCTCGCCGATGTCGAACGCACCGCCGACCGGATCGGCGTCATCATCGATGGGGTACTTCGAGTCGACTGCCCCATGGAACATTTCCGCAATCAGGTGCGCAAGGTGATCCTCGATTTTGATGGCGCCCCCCCCGAGGCCGGTTCGATTCCCGGACTGGTCAACGACTGGAAGGTGGGCCACCGCCTGGAGCTGATCTTTGCAGGTTATGGAGAAGCCCAAAAGCGGGCGGTCGAAGCGTTTGAGCCCAAACGAGTCGCGACCGTCGAAATGTCACTCGAAGATGCCTTCATCGAATACACCCGGGGCAAGCGCAAGCCCTTGCCCCTCTGGCAAGGAGTCGACGAATGATCCGCCTCCTCTTGATCAAGGAATTCTGGGATTTGCGCGGCGTGCTGGCGATCAGCACCCTGGGTTATCTTTATTGGTTGTACGCATTCACTCATATGATTCTTCCCGAATGGAAGGGGTTTCCCAGGTCTTACCCCTTGCCCTTCGAGCCGGATGGGTATGTGCAATCGTTGATCGTCTATGGAAGCGTGGTCGGTGCCTTCCTTGGCCTATACCAAGGCATAGCGGATGCTCCCGACTCCCCGCGAATGCAGTTCCTTTTGGCCCAGCCTATCACCTCGACTCGTCTGGTGCTGACAAGGTTGACAATCGGCATGGGCTTCTGGGCTACCGGCTGCTTCGGAACCTTGATCGCCGCCATTTTGCTATCTCGCTACTTCCCGATCTACCCAGCTCCCCTGGAAACCTGGATGCTGACCGATTGCCTGGGATGGCTCGCGGTGGGCACGACGATCTACCTGGGTGGTTTCCTATCGGCCATTCGGTCCGGTTCCTGGTTTGGAACCCGTCTCTTTCCTCTTCTTGGGACGATCGGCTGGTGGTACATGGTTTTCTTTCCCGTGATGCTCAACCAATACAAATTCGATGCAATGTCGCTGTTCGCCGGAAATCAGTTCGCTTTTCTAACGGCTTTATTATTAATAAACGCGATCCTATTATTATCAATCGTTTTTTCTTTCCGATTACTCGTTGACTCACCGCCTGCCCATTTCACAAGCCTTTGGGGTAAGGTGATGAAAGCCACGTCGGCTTGCGGGGCCGCTTTCATTTTGTCGATTGGTTTTCTTTCGCTGGTCGTGCTTGGTTATTCGCTCTTTGGTCGTTCACTCCCCCGAACCACCCAGGAAACCAACGTAGTCTACAGAAAACGAGATTCGCTTGGAATCTCGAGCATCGGCAAACCGTTGATCGCCCGGATCGAGAGATACGACACCGGGCCGGTCCCCCTGGATGAACGGCTTCAAGCGCTTCTGAATCAAATCGACGCGGGTTTCAAGCCGGGCGATAAGATGGGCAACCCTGCCAACCTCCCGCTGGTGGCTGGGTTTTATTCCTTTGACTTCCTTCACAGCACGCAAAATGAAATCTATGATCTTTTGCAAATGGTCAATAATCCTGGCTCTACCTTGTCAGCGAAACAGTACTATCAGTATTTAAATTGCAAGAGCTCGAACGAAATTCTCCCCATGTCTTCAAGCAAAAATGAAACGGAATTTTGGTATTTATTTTTACACAAGGGCCCGGTGCCGCACGCTTACTTCGTCGGTTACAGCTTCTCGTCTCGAATGCCTCTCGGCTTTATCGGGAAAAACGGCCTGCAAACGCGCCAGCCATCTCTGGGAGAGAGCTTCCACCTGAGCGCGTTTGAGCAATCGATTGCAAACCCGCTCGCTGAAGAAATGACTGGAAGGGAGCATTACTATCCAACCCCTCGCTGGAGTCATGTCAAAGACCGGCGGGACACTTCCAAGGAAGTTTACAGCCCCGTGTGGCTGGCAACCGGCGAAGGGGTGGTCGAATGCGATTTGGCGGACCGACGGGTGAATGTGATTTCTCCTTTGAAGGATGTCAAGAAACTCACCTATTTTAGCGATTATGAAAAAGAGAAATCGTATCCCATTGCGATTACCAGCGATCAGGTGCAGGTGCTCGAACCCGGCGGCAAGTTGTTGGCCAAGGCAAATCTCTCTGTCGATTTTTATAAAAACAACGCGTTTTTCCTGACCAATCAAAACGACCTGATTGTGGTGGAAGATGACTTTGATTTCAGGACATTCCAACACCCAAAGCCAGAAGACCATTTGGATCTTTTTTGGTTTCAAAAAAACGGGGATCTTAAAGAAACCAGGAAGATCACGCTGAAGGTTACCACGGAAACCGCGACCCATAGCGTGGAAATTCCGGTGGCCCCGCCAATGCTCGTTTTCGAAATGATTTCCGGCCTATCGGGCGCCATACTCGACTTCTTTGTCGATCGAAGAGAGGTACGCGAAGTCGTCGACAACTATGTTTGGCGCTATTTCCCCGGGATGGCGGGCGCCACCCTGATTGCGATGGGGTTTTGCCTCTGGCGTGAGATGCGCTTTCGCGAAGGGTGGCTGCAAACACTTGGCTGGCTGGCATTCATCGCTCTTTTTGGAGTTTCCGGCTGGTTTGGCTACCGCTTTCACAAGCGCTGGCCCTTGCTCATTCGCTGTTCCTCCTGCTCTCGAAAACGACCCGTGAACCAGGAGCGATGTTCTCACTGCCAGGCTGCCTTCGCCCACCCGGCGCCAACGGTTTCCCCGATCATCGCTCCTGCATCCGTTTCACTTCAACCGCAAACCGCTTGAACAGGAAGTCTCTCGAAACCAAGGAAGGAAAATCAGATGCTCCGTTCGCTTTTGATCAAAGAGTTCTGGGATGTGCGCGGCATGGTCGCCATGGCGGCCCTGGCCTACGCCCTCTTGCTTGCCAATATGACGGGGATGCCTTTTTTCGAATGGGTGCCACATATCCCCAAGTCCACTCTCCCCTTTCCGGGATATGTGACCGGTCTGCTCGCTTTCTATGGCGCCTTTTTCGCGGCGGCCTTTGGCCTTTTGCAAGGATGGTCCGGCCAACAGGGGCAACGATGGCTTTTCGTGTTGCCCCAACCGATTCGCCGTTCGCACCTGATTCTTGGCAAGATCGCCATCGGCCTGGGTCTTTGGTTTCTGCTCACCTTCGGTACGCTGGTTCTCGCCGTGCTGCTCGCCTTGACCCCCGGTGTCATCCCCGCGCCGTTCGAATGGTGGATGGTGGAAGACGACTTTTACCTGTTGGCGTTCGGTTCGACCTGCTATCTGGGAGGAATGTTGAGCGGCCTTCGCCCCGCATCCTGGTTTGGCACACGGCTTTTTCCGCTCATTGGCAGCGCCGTTTTGTTTTACCTCGATTTCGTTTTCTTCTCCTTGGTGAACATCGCGCATCCCTTGAGCGCCACCCAAATGTTCCTGGGACACCTGCTCTTTTTCGGCCTGTCCAACCCGGTGTTGATCTTGGCCATCCTCGAAATCGCCCGCAAACGAGATTATCCATGAGTACGACACCCCGAACTTCCCACTCATCTTTCCAAAGAGGGAACCGATGAATGCTTTACCTGCGGCCGCGGAAAAAATCAGCCCGATGACCAGGCTCGTGATTGCGCTTTTGATCGGCTCGGCATTCCTACTGGGATTTGGTTTTCTCTCGGTATTCATGGAACCGCTGCTGCCGCGCGTGAGCGACACGGAAGCGTCCGTTGATTTCTGGGAGGTTTGCGATCTCACCGCTAGCGGGCAACTTTACGTCATGCGCCCAGTCGATGCTCAACGCCGCGAGCCTTTCAGCACCTCCGGCGAGCCGCTACGCAACAGTTTGCTGCCTGTGCGACTTGGGGACAAGGAAGGCGAATCGATTCATCCCAGCGCGCCGATGGCGCAGTTTTACAATACCAATCGTCCCGATCCGCTTCCTGCTCATGAGATGATGCTCTTCTCAAATATCGGATCCGGCTTTGAGTATTGGTACCTGATCAAACACTCTCATCCGCAGACACATGGCTATTTCGCCGGTTACCAGGCGAGCAATGGCCGATTCCTCGGCTACCTGGGACGAAACGGCCTCCAATCAAAGCGACCTAACCTCGCCGAAAGCATCCCGCTGATCAGCGGCACGCAAACGGTCACCGCGCCTCCCGGCACTCCCGGGTCTTACCGCGCCCACAGCTTGCCCTCGGCCGTGGAGGATACCGGTTCGTGGGATCATCAGCTTGAGTCGGGCAGGAGGGTTTGGCTGGCGACTTCCGAGGGAATTTGGCAATACCACCTGGGCGAGCGCACGGTCAAAACCTTCGCGCCGATATCCGATCTGCAAGCGCTTCAGTTCTTTATCGACCGCGACAGGCGCATTCTCAAAATTGTGGCCGCCTCAGCGCAGGGACTGCGGCTTTTTGACGAAAACGGGCGGGAGTTGTCGCGGGCTTCATTCCCCTGGCCCCATGACCAGCTCGACAGGCAGCATGTCATTGCGTCGCGGCATGTTGCTTTGACCCGATCGGAGGAAATGATTCTGATCGAGCCGCAGTCCCCCAAGAACGGCGAATCGACCCAGGTGGCCAAGGTCTCCTGGTTCGACCTCTCAGGCAAGTTGACCAAACAAACCGAACAGACGCTTCAAAGGTACCCGTTTCCCAATCCGAACCGGCCCTCGGAGGCGATCGTTTCCACTTCGAACGCGATGGAATCGCTTCTTGGCGGACTGGGTCTTACCGTCACCCTCCTTTCCCAATTCAACAACGGAACTCCCCTCTTTCCTTCGAAGGTCCTTCCCTATCTTTGGGTCAACCTGTGCCTGACCTGGACCTTCGTGGCTTTTCTCTGGTGGAGGCAACTTCAGCTCGGCGAGCCATGGACCGAGACACTTGCCTGGACTCTGTTTTTGTTGGGATTGGGTAGTGCCGGATTTTTGGGCTACCTTTTTCATCAACCCTGGGCGGCCGCGATTCCTTGTGAATCGTGCGGCAAGCGCCGGCCAGCCGGGCAGGCGCTTTGCCCGCACTGCTGCCGCGCGGTGCAAAAGCCCAAACGCCTCGACACCGAGATTTTCCTGACCGCGCCTGCGCTCGCGCTCGCCCAGACAGGATGAAAGGGCAAGGGCAAGCAGGCTACGGTGCTGCGGTGCCGATGCAATAAAGGTGTTTTTCGCCTCGTAGGTAGATTCGCCCATTGGCGATCGCCAGCGACGACTGGCCCCGCTCGCCCAGCGGGTTTTTCGCTAACACCTTGAACTTGGGGCCCGCTTCGACCACCGTGGTGTCGCCTTTATCATCAAGAAAGTAGATGCGGCCCGCCGCACTTACCGGCGATGCGGATACATTGCCGCCGACGCGTTCCTGCCAGAGCACCGCTCCGGTTTCTGGTTGCACGCAACTGGCAATCCCATTGTCCTGCACCGCGAACAAATACGGTTGGACGTAAATCATCGAAGGTACCTTCGGGTTCACCTTCTTTTGCTCCCAGACCAGGTTCGATTCCTTGAGTTCCCCCTTGCCTCCCAGTTTGAATGCCTTGATCGATTCCCTGCCGCGAAAGCCGCCCGCCGTGAACACCATTCCCTCGCCAAGAAGCGTCGATGGGCATTTGCCCTCTCCCTGCACTTCACTTGTCCAAAGCCGATCGCCTGTTTGCAGATCGAACCCCTGCACCACATCACCGGCTTCGCTCACGACCTGCTTCTTGCCGTCCGGCCCGGTCCAGATCACCGGCGTGCCATGGGAAATCCGACTAAGTCCCCGCATGCTTTTCCAGCGCTCCTTGCCGGTGGCCGCATCGAGCGCCACCAGGAACGATTTGTCCCACGGAGTCTGCCAGCCAACCAGTTTGTCCGGCCCTTCGCTGCTCGCATCGAAGGTCATCACAAGCAGGCCATCGCAAAGCACGGGTGACGCGCCCAGGCCGTGCTGACTGTAGAACGGGTAATTGCGATTGGTCCAGACGGTCTCTCCCTGGAAATCGACCGCGGCGAAGCTGCCATCGCCGAAGACAGCGTAGACGAGTTTGCCGTCGGTCACAGGACTGGGAGTCGCGTAGCTATTGCGCGTCTCCTTTTTGCGCGGCACCTGCCGAAAAACTTCCTTATTCCAGAGGATCGCTCCCGACTTCGCGTCGAGGCCAAGGATGCGGCACGATTTCCCTTCCTCCGTGGCGCTCGTTACAAAAACCAGATCATTCCAGACGATCGGGGTCGACCAGGAATCGCCCGGGATAGCGGTTTTCCAGCGGATGTTTTCTTTTTGATTCCACTTGAGGGGAATCTCGGTTTCCGAGGAAAGACCCTGGCCCGTTGGGCCACGAAACGCCGGCCAGTTTTCGGCGCGCGCCGGCAAGGTCGATCCAGCCAAAACAAGGAACAAGATCACTGACGTGGCCGATTTCATGGGAAGAACCTGGAGGAGGAATGCTCTGGTCGCGAGTCGCAACCTGCGGCTCATTTTATTCAAAGAAGCAGCGCGCCCAGCCCGTCTTGCAATCAGGGATGACTCAGAGGCCACGTGCTGCAAGGCCTTCTATTGCAAAAGGCCTTGAGGGAGCATTCCCCCCCTTCTCAAATCGGTTCGACTTTCACCTGTATGGGGGAAAAGAACCGGTTAAGATGGATCCCATTCTTCCCCGTAGACTTCTGAGGCGGCGCATTCCGTACCGATGGAACTCCCTTGAAAAAAACTCTGGATCTCGCGGCACTCCGGCGCCACACGGTTGCGGCACAGGGTTTCGCGCCCAAGGCCAAAAAGGCCACGGCACAAGAGATCGCCCGCTGCGTCGAGCGGCTTTCCTGCGTTCAGCTCGATTCGATTTCCACGGTCGAACGCAGCCACTTGCTTGTCCTCACATCGCGTCTGGGTCCCATCGCGCCGGAAAAGGTCTGGGAGCTTCTGAAGGAAGGGCATCTCATTGAATACTGGGCCCATGAGGCCTGCCTGCTTCCCGGCGCCGACTGGCCGCACTACCGCCACCGCATGAAGGAAAGGCAATCGCATCACTGGTGGGGCCCCGTGATACAGTCCGACCCACAGCTAGCCCAATCGATCCTCAAGCAGATTCGCGACCTTGGTCCGCAGGGTTCGCGCCATTTCGAGGGGAAGGGAGGCGGCGGGATGTGGAAACTCAAGCCCGCCAAGAAGATGCTCGATGCCTTGTGGACCGCCGGCGAGTTGGTCGTCAGCGGGCGGCAGGGGTTTCAGCGGCTTTACGATTTGCCCGAACGGGTCCTGGCCCCGGCGATATTCCAGGCCGCCGATCCGGAGGTTCGCGACACGCGCAAGCACTGGATCTTAAAAGCAGTGAAGGCTCGCGGAGCTTTGACCCAGCGTGGCCTGGTCGATCATTACCGTTTCAAGGGGGGAACTCGCCTTATCGAACCGATCTTGCGCGAACTCTGCGCGGACGGATTGCTTGCGCAATGGGAGGTCAGCGATGGCGGGCCTTCGGTTTATATCACGGCCGACAGCGACCCGCGCGAATCTCCCGAGGGCAAAGGAGCGGTCTTCCTTTCCCCGTTCGAGAACATGCTCTGGGACCGCGCCTTCAACAAGCGCGTGTTTGGCTTCAACCATCTCATCGAGGTTTACAAAAAACCGCATCAACGCGTTTATGGTTATTATGTCTTACCCTTGCTCGTGGGAGATCGCGTCGTCGGGCGCGCTGATCTGAAATCGCACCGCGAGCGTAGCCTACTCGAAATGAAGGCTTTCCACTGGGAGGAGGAGGTTCGTCCAACCAAGGCGCTTAAGGAAAAAGCGGAGATTGCGCTCAAGACCCTCGCTACGAATTTGGGGCTCGCGGAAATCGAGTCCATTGGTTTCTAAGGCCCTTTGAGACATAATAAAAAGGGCCTGTTCCTTTCTTGCAAAACGATCCTTGCTCTCTTGAGGAGGTCTCATCTCGTGACATCTCGGCATCGCTGGATTCTTGCGATCGTCCTCCTGGGCCTCCTGCCCGCCTCCTTATGGGCTTGTCTTTGGGATTATGACACACTCAAGCAGGAGCGAGCGCGATTTCCTTCGACACTGGAGCTCATCACCGGAAAATTCCTGCGGCACTCTCCCGAGTTTTACCGGTGGCGCATTGAGGATCGTCTCAAGAAGCTGAAGGCCGATCCCAATCAACTGGCCTACTACGACGACCTCGCCGTCGCTTACGAAAAGATCGGTCAGCATGAGAAGGCCATCGAGACAATTCTGGCCAAGGAGAAAATCAAACCCGGTCTCTACGAGACCTATTCCAACCTGGGAACCCTTTACATTCTCGCTGGGGACTTCAAGCAAGGGTTGCCCTACATCGACAAAGCGCTGGCCATTCATCCCGACGCTCATTTCGGACGGGAGAAATACCAGAAACTTCTTGTGGAATATGCATTATCGAAATTTCCCGATGGAAAGATTCTGTTCCCTTTGCAGATGAAACCGGGCGATGTACCGCCTCGCCAAAATTACGGGCCCTTTCAATATCACATTTTTCCGCAAGTCAGCGACGGGCGGCCTTCACTTGGCGACCTAAAGAAAGCGGTCAAAGGCATCTTGGGAATGATGCGCTTCGCCAATCACGATAACCCACTCCTGCTTGAGGCCCTGGGCGATCTGCTCGCCGGCGAGCGTCCAGATAATGACGCCAAACGACTGGCGGCCATGGCCTACCTCAAGGCGTCCTATGCCGTCAAAGAGGCTTCAGCCAAGAACTCCTACCGGAACTTGGCGAAAGAGACCATCGACTTGCAATATGCCGACCCTGTGTCGGGACATGTGCTTTCGCTTGAAGAGCTGGAAGCCGATTTCCAAAAGCAACTCGAAGAAGGCGAGAAATGGTATGCCGACCTGAAGGCCAAAGAGATTTTCTGGATCGAAAGCAGTCTTGATCCGGAAAAGGAATTTGACGCGCTTTACACCGAGGAACCAGCGGTCCTGGCCTCAGGCACCTATTCGGGTGAAGACGAGTCCGAGGGGAGCCGATTTTTCTCGAATCGAATCGTGACCTGGCTGAAACCCTATTTCATCCTGGCGACTGCCCTGGCGCTTGTCGCTTTCGCATTGTCTCGATTTGCCGTTCGTTCCAAGCCGAGAAAACCTCCCACACCATAGCTCCCAACGGCTCCAAGACAGGATCACCCTCTTCCGGTCATGGATCCGCAAGCACTTGGTTCCGACTGGTAAGAACGTTTGAGTACCTTTCTCTATCTCCAATGGTTCCGTCATGAAATCGTGCAACCGCTGGATCGTTTCTCTCCTGCTGCTGGGAGCCTTGCCCGTTTCCCTGTTGGCTTGCCTCTGGGATTACGACACCCTCAAACAGGAACGAGCCCGGTTTCCCTCGACACTGGAACTCATTACCGGAAAGTTCCTGCGGCACTCGCCTGAGTTTTACCGGTGGCGCATTGAGGATCGTCTCAAGAAACTCAAGGCCGATCCCAATCAACTGGATTATTACGACGACCTGGCGGTCGCCTACGAAAAGACCGGTCAGCATGAGAAGGCGATCGAGACGATCCTGGCCAAGGAGAAGATCAAGCCGGGGCTATACGAAACCTATTCCAATCTGGGGACCTTCTACATCCTCGCGGGCGATTTTAAGAAAGGACTACCTTTCATCGAAAAGGCGCTGGCCATCAATCCCGACGCTCATTTTGGCCGGGAGAAATACCAAAAATGGCTGGTGGAATATGCTCTAATGAAACTTCCCGATGGAAAGATCGGCTCTCCTTTGCTGTTAAAACGAGGAAAGGTGATGCTTCATCTGGAGCTTCGAAGCTTCGAATCCTACCTCCGGAATCAACTTGGGCGAAAGGGCCCTTCCACGCCACTCGACGAATTGCAAAAAGCGGTCAAAGCCATCCTGGGAATGATGCGCTTCGCCAATCATGAAAACCCGCTTTTGCTCGAGGCTCTGGGGGATCTACTTTCCAAAGGGAATCCATTTGCTGACGCGAAGAGGCTGGCTGCCATGGCGTACCTTAAGGCCTCTTATGTTGTCAACGATGAGTTTCTCAAAAACCGGTACCGAACCCTGGCAACCATGGCCCTGCGGGAACAATATGCCGATCCAACCTCAAAAATCGTGCTTTCCCTGAACGAACTGGAGTCCGATTTCAAGAAACAGCTCGTAGAAGCCGACCGCTGGTATGCCGGGCTCAGGGCCAAGGAAATTTCCTGGATCGAAAAAGGGCTTGATCCAGAAAAGGAGTTCGACGCGCTGTACAACGCGGAACCGACTGTGGAAACGATGGGTGACCATGCCGGCATCGAGGATCCAACGAGACTAGAGACCAGTTACTCAGACGAACCACGATCCGTGGAAACGACTGACGACAAGGGCCGTGTCGAATCCGACGATTCCGCGTCTTTCTTTTCCCTGGACAACCTACTCACCGACCGGAAAAAGCAGGTCGCCAGCCTGGCATTGGTCGTATTTGCCGGTCTTTTTCTACTAATGAGATACCGGATCTCTTTGCATCGATAAACTTCTTCTTTTTGAAATATCTCGCCTAGCAAGGGCAGGCGCAATTCGAAAGGAAGCCTTTAGCGCTTTTTCTGCTTGCCAGGCCGTTGCACCAGATGCCCTTTTTTCTGCGCGACGGTGATGGTTGCCACACTGCCCGCGTTGAATTTCAGAAAATCGGCCTCGATTCCATCACTGAAGATGACTCCATGTTCGGGCATACGCGATTCGATGATCAGGGGCGTTCCAGGAACGATTTGACCGAATACGATCTGCGCTGAGGAGGTTTTGCTTGGCCAGGGTTCGCGCACGGAAAAGTAAAGATACTCCGCATCCCAGGGGAACTCCTGCTTGGTACTGATGCCCAGCGGCTGATTGGCCAGCGCGCTGGCAATCCCCGTGGCTCCCGCCACAACGCTACGAAACCAGCCGGTCGAACCGAGTCCTGTCGACACGATCACGCCGCTTGATGACTGGCTTTCGCTTTTGTCGCCGATTTTGATCTGGTATCGGGCCGAAGTGTGGGTTTTTGGCCCGATGAAAAGATCGTTCACACCAAAAAGCGATTCGCCGGTATTCAATTTCACTTCCGCCATCGTCACTTTTTTGAGGTGGTACTTCTCTGCAAAGACCTGAGGCAAAATCGTTTCGAGCTCATTGACCCCAAACGGCAAAAGGACCCCATCCCACCTGGCCGGGTCAGGATTGACGCCGATGAGCCGCTGCTGGTCGAGGTACTTGAGCACATTGGCGACCAACCCATCCTGGCCAATTGCGACCACAATATCCGCCGGACCAAAAAGGAAATTGGGCAGAAAGGCCCGGTCAACCACCTGCAGGCGGCCCATGCGCGAAAGGATCTCCTCGGTCTGAGAAACAGCCGCCTTGTACTGCTGATCTTCCTTTTGGTAGTCGGCGAAATCGGCGCCCAGACGCTCGATGTAAAACCGTGCCTGATCCTCGGTGTTGAATCGAGCGATCAAGTCGTCAAGGCGGGTGCGCCGGACGATCAAGACGATCTTGTTTTCACTCAGGCGGCTCATCACTCAGATTGCGGTTTGGCGAGCAGTTGATTCAACAAATCGGGAGTGACATTGAGTTGGCCGATTTTGCTCGAGTTCTCGGCAAGCTCCTTGAACGCCAAGGAAATCAATTGGCTCGGCTCCATCTTGGTGCTGGCCAGGGCCAGGATCACCTTGGGGTCCGACTCGGCGATCGCCTTCATCACCGCTGAGATCCCATAGGCTTTGACATCGGCTTCCTCGCGGGCGTTCGCCGAGGCCAGGCCGACAAGCTCTTTTTTCTTTTGCTCCAGGGAAATTTGCGTGGCCATTTCCGCTTCGCGGATTTCTCTTTTCTTTTGCTGGACCGATTTTTCGGCCTCCATTTGCGTTTCCTTGATCTGGCGTTTTTTTACTTCCACCGCGATCTCGGTGCTCAGCTCGTTTTCCTTGATCGAACGCTCCTGTTCGACCGCGGCATTACGCCGTGCGTAGATCGCCTCGTCGGATTGCCTGAGAATCTGTTCGCGCGCTTCGGCTTCCAGGGCGCGGGCGGTTTCCGGGTTGGGTTTGATCGCCAGGATCGACAGACCGAGCACTTCAATGCCCAGCGAGCTGACCACTGGGGCGTTTTGCAATCCCTGGCGCAGCGACTCGACCAGCGCATCGGAAGAAGAAAGCACCTCCTTGAGGGGCGTCGCTTTCAATCGACCGCGAGTCAGCACCTGGGTATGATTGACCAGCCGCTGGGGAAGCTTTTTGGGATCGTCGGTGGTATAAGCCCTGCCATTCGAAGTCAGCGTGAAATTCATCAGTTGCGACAGCTTTTTCGGATCGGCAACTCGGTAGGTGATCTGCCCCTGAATGGTCACTTCCTGAAAGTCGGAGGTGACTTCCTCGAAGATGAAAGGAACATCGATGCTACCGACCGGAATTTTCACCAGTGAATTGGTCGGGGTGAAATAGAAGAAGGACAACCCGACCCCTTCGCGCACCGTTTTGCCGCCGCGAAATTGCAGGACATAGTCGGTCGGTTCGAACTTCACGAATTGAAAACCGAGCATGAAGGGCTCTCCCCAGCCAAAGACAGCCCACACATCCGCGACTTGTTCGTGAGACGAGCGGTCCGCTTGATTCAACAACGACGACCGTTGCACGCGGGCGATCTTTCGATTTTCGTTCCCGCAATGCAGGTTGTCAACCGAGGCGATTTGAGCTGACTTTTTCGATTGCCCCAGCCGAAAGACGGCTGGGCGATCCTGGACAAAAGGGATCGGATGAGGGCCCTTTCCCTGACGGACCGCCTCGCAACCCGCAAATTCGTTGCAATCGGAGTCATCGTCCAAAAATGAGTCCTTCAACTCGATTTTCCCAGCTGAAGAGGTCCGTCACGAGCTCAATGGGCGGCAGCAGCTACGAACGCATCAATCAGCGGATGGCGTTCTCCCTTGAGTGCGGACCGTTCCGGCTGATAAAGCGTCGCGAAGAAAAACGGGTGCGTGGGCAATTGCAGAGCCCGAATTTCTCCCGCTTCGTCACGCGCGGCAACTGATAATTGACCCTCGGCAAAGAGCTTCGCTTCGTAGGCCGGATTGAGGCCGTAGTTGCAATGGTAAGTCTCGTTGGCCTCGGACGATTGATGGATCGCCGCCATCGCCGAGCCGGCAGGAAAGCGGACGATTCCCGATTTTTCGACGAGAGAACAACTCAGGCGCGACACGAGCAAGGTCACCGCATCGGGATCGGTCTCGGCGTGAGCGGCGTCGGCCATCCCCAGAACGGTTTGCGCGTACTCCAAAAGCGCATGCTGAAACCCGCCACAAGTGCCAAGAAACGGTTTCCCCTGCTCGCGAGCAAAACGGATGGCCGCCAGTGCGCCATCGGTGTCCGCGTAGGGACTGGCGGGAACACACCAAAAGGCATCGAACGCGTGGAAGTTGGAATGGCGGGTTGAGACAGCAGGAGTGGCGAGCCATTCGATGGCGAGACTTGAACCCAAGCGATCGGCGGACCGTTGCAAGGCCTTGGGAATGGCCACATGGGCCGTCACCGCCGGGTCATAGTCGCCGATCAAACCGATGGTGATCTTCAAGAAGGAATTCCTCGGGCGAACGGGCAAGGCAAGAAACGCCTATCGATCAGTGATTCCCCCAGGAGAGAAGACCATTTCTCGTTTACACACCGTCTCGTTTACACCCTGGGCTTGCCCAGAGCTTCCCTTTTCTTGTTAACGAATTCCATGTGGTGGTGAACATGGCCTATGTAAACGCGAAGGAGCCGTTCCAGGCTCATCGGGCCATTTTCGGAATGGTCGCCGATCCGGGCAAACACTTCCTCCGGTAAGCGGCGCAAAAGATCGCCCGTGAGGCGCCGCTGCACGCGGAAGACTTCGCACACCAGCGGCAAATCGGCCGTTTGGTAAGGCAGGTTTTTGATGAAAGCATCTTGATCAAAGGCCAGAAGAACCGGCCGCTCCATCGCGATGACCCGCCTCATGCGATCGGCGCCGACCAGATCCGAATCGAGCAGGTGGGTGACCACCTGATGAATGCTCCAGGTGCCGGGAATTGGAAACGCTTCCAGATCGGCGTCGCTCAGGCCTGCAATCGCGCGACGAGGAATTTCCCCCCCGGCAACGAATTCGTCAATCAATTCGCGAAACATCCAATCCTCCCAAAAAATGCTAGGTGGGGCTGCAAGCAATACGCCTCGATTGGGGGCCAGTTACAGTTCGTCAAAGACATCGCCGCGGCAAGCGTCTGCAGGAAAACGCGAGATGTCACCGGCTTGCCGGGTGGTCGCTTTTTTCCGTGATTTTCTTTCGGGAGACCCGAATGGCCCAAGAAGACCAGGAAGGACAGCGGGGACGGCATGATGGCCCATGCCTCTTGTTTTCTTTATGATCGTTCGCTTTTTTTCCAGGAGCCGCGAGGGCGATTTCGCCCATCCGCAAGCAGTGATGGGAGTTCCGGTTGTTTCAGAAGAATGATAAGCATCCGCGCAACCGGCGCCGGCATGGCTTGGTTCTCCTTGAGCGATCTTGAAGCGTTGCTCAGACAACAAAATTAGGCGGCGGCTACCGGCCAGCGCCGCCCGATAGCGATACCTACTCCCAAGCAGGCCAGCCCCACGACGACGGGGATCCAGACCTGTCCAATGACCGGAGTTTTTGGCTTTTCTTCGGCCATCGCCGCCTCCTGGTTTGGCAGGGTTGGAATGGGAGATGGCTTGCGCGCCATCTGCGGCATGGGTTGTGCCAGGTGGGCTTGTGGTCCCGGTTTGCCCGGCTCGGTCGGCACCGCGCCTCCCATGCGGATGCGCAAATCCTGGATTTTTGCCTCCACTTCCACCCCTGCGCCTCCTGTATCGCCGGTCAGGCGCACGAGTCGTACTGGCTTGTTGGTGAAAGGGAATCGGGCCCATTCCAAGAGCTCGCCCTCAGGTGTGTCCGCGGAAAGGGCAATCACCTCACTACCCACCCGCCGCATCATCATCCGTCCCTTGAGCGCCTTCGAGTTGATCCCGGTGATTCCATAGGCGATCTTGTTCGCTTGAGGCACGGCCCTTGTCAACCGGATCTGCTGACCGGCCCAGGGGGTGACGATGCGGGTCAGCGCGGCATCACCGACATCGGCATCGGCTTTGACCCAGAGGCCCACCGAGGCGCCGTAACCGGAATCGATCTTGTCGGGGAACTTCGACAAATCGTACTGGATTTCGATGTCGAAGTTGCCGGCCAGATTGGCGTCGGATTCCAAACCCGCCATTCCCCCGGGCGCCCCGGGAAGGAATTTGAGCTGTACTCCCGCTTCGGTGATGAGCGCCGTGCGTTTCGGATCGGTGAAAAAGGACTTGAAATACTTGGGAAAGCTGTCGCCGTCTTTCTTGGCGTCGAACTCGCCGATCGGTCTGCCTGACTGCCCCCACGCCAGGGTTGGCGAGATGAAGAGGGCCGCTTCCGCCAGAATCCAGAGGAGCCACCGCGAACTCGGCGCATGCATGGTGAGGTTCTCTTTCCGCCGGCTTTGAGCCTTGATCAGGCCACAAAACCACCCAAAATGGGCATTGGCCGCGACAGGCCTACGCCGCTCCTTCCTAGTACCGATCTCAGAGAAACTGAGCTCGAAGAAGGCATTGGCACCGGTGGCAAAATACTCGATCGGGAGTCATTGTAGTGGTTCGTCCATGCGCAACAGGATCCACCCCAAGTGATGAACTCCGATGAAATCGTCACCCCCGCACGCGACGCCTTCATCGCTCTGGCCAGCACTGGTCCTGCCCGCGTCGCTCATGGCGATCACCGTCATGGGATTGGCCCTTTACTCCTGTTCCATTTCCCTCATTTCCGATCCGCAATACTTTCATTACTTCCCGCCGTTTGAGGCCAATCGCAATCGCCTGGCGCTTGAACACCTCGGAGCGGAGTACTGGAAAATTGCCCAGGCCATGCGCGAAGGAAGAGGTTTTGCCGACCCCTTCTTCGAGCCGACCGGACCCACCGCATGGATGCCTCCCGCCCTCTCCTACCTCGAAGCGGGAGTATCGTGGGTCTTCGGCGACCGCCTCCTACCCGTCATGGTCGTGATGCTGCTGTTGCAGACGGCCACCTGGATTCTGACTGGGTGGCTGGCGCTAGGGATCGGCTGGAGTCTCTGGGGAAGCCGCTCGCGCTGGCCGATCTTCGGTTTTTACCTTCTCTTTTTATTGCAAAATTTTCACCTGGCATTTCAAGTGACTCACGATCCCTGGCTCATGATGCTTGGGCTTGATGCCTTGATCGCCGGCAGTTTTCTTTTGCAAACCCAGGCCACGGGAATGGTGCGTACGCTATGGGGCCTCTTGGGCGGCGCGCTTGCCCTCTGTGGTCCCGTACTTGGCTTGACGTGGGGCGTGCTCACCTTGCTGCAGTGGCCCCACGCACGCCATGCGAGATCCTGGTTGTTCTCTGCTACGCTCGCACTGGTGGTCGTCTCTCCCTGGATCGCACGCAATTACCTCGTATTTGGCAAACTGATCCCGATCAAGTCGAATGCCTTTTACGAACTGTTCCAGGCTCAAACGGAAACACCTGACGGCCTCGTGCGCAACTGGGCGGGTTTCGAAACTCACCCTTATAAAACCGGCGTGCAGCGCGACGAATACCGCGAGCTTGGCGAACAGGCGTTTCTCGAAAAGAAAAGGACTCAGTTTCTCGCCGCGGTCCAGGCCGACCCGGCCGACTTCTTGCAAAGAGTCTGGAACCGCTTTGCCGGAGCCGTGCTCGTTTATGTGCCGATGGAAAAACAAGAGGAATCGTATCCGGTTTCGGCGTATTCCCTTTATCCCAAAATCGTGCAGCCGCTGCCCCTGTTCGCCATCGCCATCCTTCTGATTTTTCCGCAAGCGCTCAAGCCGATGGAACGGGTGCTCATCACTTTGTTCGTCGTCTGGTTATTGCCCTACATCGTCGTGAGCTATTACGACCGCTATGGGTTCCCATTGATGGGTGTCAAAATTCTTTTGTGCACGGCGGCGCTGCAAAGGTTGGCGATCTTGGTGAAGAGGGCGAAATAGTCCTCTTCACCGTGACCTGGACTTGCTTGCACTTCTTATTTGTCCAGTTTCTTGTGGAAATAGGCGAGCAGTGCCTTGTCGGCCGTTTCGGCATCTTTGCCCTTGAAGCCGTGGCCCGCACCTTCCAGGGTCAAGAGTTCCGATTCGACTCCCGCGGATTTCATCCGCTCATGAATCCAAACCGCTTGTTCGTGCGCGACATACTTGTCCTCGGTGCCGTGGATGAGCAGCGTGGGCGAGGCATTGGGAGTGACCCAGTTAAGAGGACTCGACCGGATATGCGCCGCCCGCGCGGTCTGAAGGTTACCCCCCAAGAACAACGGAAGCACTTCGGCCGCGTCGACGCTTTTGCCATACGACTTGGTGAAATCGCTGGGCCCATAAACATTCACAACGCAGTTCACCTTGCTTGACTGCTCCGGATTGCCGCAATCGCCCTCGAATTCCTGGACCTCGCCCGTCACCCCCAAGAACTGGGCCAGATGGCCGCCGGCCGATCCGCCGGTCACCCCGATGCGCTTCGGATCGATCCCATGTTTGGCGGCGTTGGCGCGGACCCAACGCACCGCCGCCTTGGTGTCATGAACCGCGGCGGGGAACGGATATTTGGGAGCCAGCCGGTAGCTTACCGTCAACGCGACAAAACCTTCCTGAGCCAGCTTGATGCAAAGCCCATCGTAGCCGTCTCGAATGCCTGCCCGAAAGCCACCGCCATGAATGCAAATGATCGCCGGCTTGAGCCCGTCGCCGGCTTTCGGCCGGGCCAAATTGAGCTGCAAATGCTGGTTATCGGGATTGGCGTATTCAATCCCTTTTTCAATGCTCACATCGGCGGGAACCGTAAGGCCCTGGCTTTGGCCAGGCGCCGCCCAAGCAAGGAAACTCAGGCCGGCGGCCAGCCAACGAGAATACACGGAAATCATGGCTCAAACCCACAATGCTGGGAGGGGAGGGAGGAGGGAATGGCCTTAGGCTAGCGGATTTTTTTTCGTGAAGAAGAGAGGAAATGCTCAGCCATTGCGCAAGTGCTGCGTCACGGTCGGGAACGGTTCGCTTCAAGCTGTCTTCATAAGGATCGAGGTTTCACCGGATGAAAAAACTCTGCTTATTTTTTCGCCTTCTTGGCATCAAGGCGCTTGAGCGCGGCGGCCGCCTCGTTGGCCGTTTCCTTGTTGTTCACCTTGGTGGCCAGAGTGAGCAACTCACGATCATCCAGCGCCTCGAGAATCTCGACCACCATCGCCCCATACAGATCGCTCTTGATGGCATCCGGAACGCGAACCCGCTTTTCCAGCTCCTGCCGGGCCTGTTTGGGCGCGCGCGCCAGATCGTAAGCGGCCATATCCAGTTTCTCCATGTTTCTGGATTGGAGAATCCGATTCAGGCCGTTTTCATCCATCGCGCTGCCCAGATCGGCCATGATTTTTTCCAGGTCGTTGGTGAGCCAGGTCACCTCTTTGCCCGTGCCGGTTTGACCATTCCAGATGAGGGCGCTGCCCCGGTCGCGCGAAAGCGTGCCGACGGCGTTGCCATCAAGCGCCATGACAATTTTCTTGGCGAAACCGCTCGTGTCGATCAGGCGGCGGCGCACCAGACCCGTGCGCACATCCCATCCAAAAAAGTAGGTTCCCTTGATCCCGTACAGAATTCGCCCGTCGGGAGAGTAGGCCAAACTGCCCGATTGCTCGTTGGAATATTCCTGGATCGGGGCTCCGGTTCGGCTATCGATCGTTTGCACGATCCAGCGATCGGGCAAGCCGTCCTTGGTGACCGTGGTGTAGTAGACCGCGATCGCATTGCCATCGGGCGCGAACGCCAGACTATGCACGTCGTCGGCTTGCTTGACGAATTGACCGACCGTTTTTCCGCTGGCCACATCGAGGAGCATCACATTGGTTTTGCCTTCTCCTTTGCGATCGGCCTGGGGAACCTGGTAGTCGATGGCCAGGGTCTTGTTGTCTGGCGACAAATCCATCGTGTAGGCACGAATTGGGAAATCGCCGCCGGCAGGCTTGGCGAATGGCCCACGAATGATTTTCTGGGCTTTTTTCGTTTCAAGGTTCCACAGCACAAGCTGGCCATCGAACCCAGAAGTGATCAAGCCCTTGCTATCGGAGGTGAGCTTGATCCCCAGGAGTCGGGAAGACCCGCTGGCAAACCGGAAAAGCTCTCTGCCGGTTTTGGCTTCATAAGCGCGGATTTCGCCGCCCAAGCGCGTGCCGGCGATCACCCATTGTCCATTGGGCGTATAGCCCAGAAAGGCCTGGCAATCCGGGGCAGTCCAAACCGCCTTCCCGTTTGTGGGATCCCAAAACTCAGCTTCGGTGAACGGATCTTGAAACGAGGTGCCAAGAATCGTTCCATCAGGAGAGATGCAAATGTCCGAGGCCACCATGCGGGTGGTCAACTTGGAAAATTGAGAATCGTTGGGGCGCAGAGGATCGGGCAAGTAAAGAGACGTATAGGGTAGCCCGACTCGATATACGCTTCCCAGGCTCGTTCTCGTGGCCAGAGTCACCCCTGGCGGCTGAGTTTTAGCCAGGGTAGCCAGGGTCGTGAGTCCCACGGCAAGCATAAGACCCAAAAGGAACCGGGCGAGACGCATTTTGCCAAATCCAGACAGAATCACGGATCTCAAGATTCTTTCATGATAATTCAACCAAAGTTCCCCGAATCCCCCATTTTGATGCAAATTAAGCAATCTTTGCGGATTTTATAGGGTTTATGTCGGCCCGCTGGCAGGACGGAGAGGCACCGTGCCCGCGGAATCGGCCTCACTGGTTGCATCACCATCTTAACCGATGCAATGGTCGTTGTCCGAGGATGACGACGAACGGTTCGGGTCCCAGCCTTCCACTCAAGAGGACAAGAAGGCCGCTTTGCTTCCTGACATCGAGTGCTTTTTTGAGTCCGGAAGTGACCGGCACCTCGCCCCCGCCGGCCGGGATCGGCGTTCCTACTTTGCAGCTGTGAAGTTTGAGAGATGGATCCCAGCACCTCGACCAGCATCTCGAAATGACCGGAAATGCGCCAGCCCCGGTGAAAAACCGGATAGATTGGTCGCATGAGCGACGTGACCTTGGCACTGGAGGCGATCGACCGGGGTGAACCCCAGGCGGCGGCAAAACTGCTGCCCCTTGTCTATGAGGAATTGCGCCGCATTGCCGGGGGCCGGATGGTCCGTGAGAATTCGGGCCAGACGCTGCAGGCCACCGCATTGGTCCATGAGGCTTACCTGCGTCTGATCGTCCTGCCGCTTCGCAATGTTGGAAAAGAACCGGTTTTCGCGAACCGGCGCCATTTTTTCAACGCGGCGGCCGCGGCCATGAGAAGGATCCTCATTGAAAAGGCCCGGCGCAAGAAATCGGCCAAGCATGGTGGCGCGCTCCAAAGAATCGAGTGGAAGGAAGACCTGGTTGCTCACCAGACTCCCGAGGAATGGCTCCGTCTCGACGAAGCGCTCAAACGACTGACCGAGGCGGAACCGCTCAAGGCCGAATTGGTTCAGTTGCGTTTTTTCGCCGGCTTGAGCATGGCGGAAATCGCCGCGAGCCTTGGCATCTCCCTCGCCACCGCCGAAAGGCACTGGAAATTCGCCAGGCTCTGGCTTTACACCGAATTGAACGGTGAACCGGTCCCACCAACCCCCGCGCCTCCCGAGAACGCGGCAAAAAGCGCGACGGAAAAGAAATCTTCCCACTAAGTGAGGGGTTGCGCCCCAATTTCTCGCTACCCCTTTTGAGAACTCTACGCCTGCCTGGAACAACCTTGATCGCGGCCGAGAGTTCCCAGCCGGGAGTGCGAGCCAATGACCGACCAACCCTCCGCCGAATCGATCTTCTTTCAGGCGATGGAAAAAACCGACCCGAGCGAGCGCTCAACGTTTTTGAGCCGCGTTTGCGCTCACGATGCGCTCCTGCGCAAGCGCATCGAGCAGATGATCGCCGCAGCCGGCGATTTGGGAAGTTTTCTCGACCGGCCGCTTGGCGGCCAGGACGTTACCGGCGCCTTTGCCGCGGCATCGCCTGCCGCCACCCCGGCACCCATTCCCCTGGAAAAAGAGGGGGATTTCATCGGATCCTACCGGCTGGTGCAACTTCTTGGCGAAGGGGGCATGGGCTCGGTCTGGCTGGCGGAACAGGAAAAACCGGTCAAACGCAAAGTCGCGCTCAAGATCGTCAAGGCGGGCATGGATTCGTCCCGGGTCATTGCCCGCTTCGAAGCCGAACGGCAGGCGCTCGCCCTGATGGACCATACGAGTATTGCCAAGGTCTTCGATGCGGGAAGAACCGAAGCGGGCCGTCCCTATTTCGTGATGGAACTCGTAAGGGGAGTGCCGATCACCCAATATTGCGATCAACTGCAATTGACCATTCAAGACCGGCTGGAACTGCTCCTCCAGGTTTGCGCCGCTGTCCAGCACGCCCATCAAAAAGGGGTGATCCATCGCGATCTGAAACCAAGCAATGTGCTCGTCGCGGTACAGGACGGCAAACCGGTCCCCAAGGTCATCGACTTTGGCGTGGCCAAGGCGATTCATGCCAAGCTGGGCGAGCAAACGCTGGCCACCGAAATCGGCGCGGTGATCGGCACCCTCGAATATATGGCTCCCGAGCAGGCCGAGTTGAGCGCACTCGACATCGACACCCGGGCCGACCTCTATGCCCTGGGAGTGCTTCTTTACGAATTGCTGACCGGCTCCACCCCGATCCACCGTGGCCGTTTGCAAAAGGCGGCCTTCAGCGAAATGCTGCGCCTCATTAAGGAAGAGGAACCCGCCAAACCAAGCACCTGCCTGAGCCAATCCAAGGAAACGATCACGACGCTGGCGGCCCAAAGGCGCACCGAGCCAGGCCGCCTTGCACGGCTCATCACCGGTGATCTCGATTGGATCGTTTTGAAGACCCTCGAAAAGGACAGGACGCGCCGCTACGAATCGGTCAACGGGCTGGCGCGGGACCTACAGCGCTTTCTGGCTCATGAACCAGTCGAGGCCTGCCCGCCCTCCCGGGCCTATCGGTTAAGCAAATTCATCAAACGCAACCAGAGCGCCGTGCTCGCCGGCGGCCTCCTTTTCCTGGCTCTTGCCGGGGGGCTGGCCGGCACAAGCATTGGCCTGGTAAGCGCAAGCTTGGCGCGCGATGCGGAAGCCAAGGAGCGAAGCATCGCGATGAGCGAGCGCGACGAAAAAGAGAAAGCGCGCCAACTTGCCGTTGAAGGACGCATCGAGGCCGAGAAAAGCAAATCCGAAGCGCAAGATCAAAGGCGTCTGGCCAATGAGGCCAGGGAGAGTGCGGAGAAATCGCTTTACTTCAATCGCATCAATTTGGCGCACCAGTACTGGCTGGCCAATCAACTGCGACCTTCGCAAGTGGGTCTGGCAAGTTGTCCCCCCGAGAGGCGCGAATGGGAATGGCACTATCTGGACCGGCTGAACCATCTTGAGCTCTACACTCTTCCAGGAAACGGTCCGTTTCCCGTTCGCCTGGAGTTCAACCAGACGGGAAACCGCCTGGCCTCGTTCTCCTTTAGCGCCGATTCCGGAGTGCGCGTCTGGGATCTGCTCACGCGCAAACCGCTCACGGAAATCTGCCTTTCCAAAACCGGGAAATCTTTCCGCCAGGGGGTGTTTAGCACCGACGGAAAAAGCCTGATTCTCCTGGAAGAGGACGGCACCCTGGGCATCTGGAATGCCGAGACTGGGGAACGAACGCGCGAATGGAAAAAGATCGCCGGCCCGGTGTCCCATCTTTCCTTGAGCCCCGACGGCAAGATGCTTGCGGCCGCATTTTCCCAGCGCCGAAACGGAGAAATGCTTCTGCCGCTCGCCGAGGCGCCTCGCCAGGAAGATCTGGTCGTTTGGGACCTCAACACCGGCAAGGAATTGCATCACCCCAAAGGCTATGGCATGGGGGCGCTCTTCAGTCCTGATGGGACAAAACTGCTCACTTTCAAAAAAAACACCGCCATGCGTCTGACCCCTTCGACGCCTGAGTTTTTCGTTGCGCTTTTCGACACCGCCACCTGGAAAGAGATTCCACCGGGCCCCCAACTCGGATCTTGGGGTGAAGCTCAGGCTTTTTCCTTCAGCGGCGACGGCAAGAAACTGGCGCTTGGAGGACGCGATCGCATGAAGTCGGAAAGCTTCATCAAGATCTTTGATTTCGGCACGCAGAAATGGGAACGAACGATCCATCCGCGAGCGGTCGGCGACATCGAACTCAACCAAGACGGGTCGCTTCTTGCCTCGAAATTCGAACCGGGTTCGACCGAGATTGCCTTGTGGAACCTTAAGACGGTCCAACCGCCCGAGCTTTTCCGCGGCCATACCGGCGCGCTCAAGAGTCTCAAGTTCTCACCCGATGGCCGCCTCTATAGTTGCGCCTGGGACAACCAGATCAAGTGCTGGGACCCGGTGCAATCGCGCGAATGCACCTGGCTGGTGACGCCCGGCAAAGGGGGCGCCCCGCCGGCCGTCTTCGCCCAACCGGCCGAGTTCTCACCGCGCGGCAACTTGCTCGCCTATTCGCAAAGCCAAAGCGTGTCCCTTTTGTGGGGACCGGCGCGGACGATCCACCTGATCGACTGCGATTCGCTCAAGCCCATGCGAACCCTGGGCGGCCATGCCAACGGCACGGTCCAATTGCATTTCAATCCCGCGGGAACCCGCCTGCTCTCAGGCGGCCGCCAGGGGGATGTCAAAATCTGGGACACCGGCTTGGGAACCGAAATCGTCTCTTTCAAGCACCCTCAAGGACCGATCGCTTCCCTGGCCCTGAGTCCTGATGGCAAATGGGCGGCCTCGGCGCATAGAAGCGATGAGTTGGCGCGGGCGAATTCCCGCTCAGACGGGGTCAAAACGGCGCCGCTGCCGCCTCTTAAGGTCTGGGACGCCCAGACGGGAAAAGAAAAATGGTCGCTCCCCGCAATGGAATCGAACATTTCCCGGATCGCTTTTAGTCCCGATTCGCGTTTGCTTGCGGTCTACGCTTATCCTCAAATCAACATTTGGGATCTTTCTACAGGAAAACTCCATAAAGAAGGAAAGTCCAACCACACGGCAGCGGTCGATTTCCTGGCCTTCAAGGATTCGACCCATCTCTACGCGATCCGCGGCGGCCAACTGGAATGCTGGAATTTTGAGCCAGACGAAACCACTTCGGTCCTGGCGATCGCGGAAGAACCGAACCAGCTACAGGTTGCCTTGCACCCCAACGGAAAAAGGCTCGCCATTGGCCTCAATGGCGCCGTCAAATTGTGGGATCTGGAAACCGGCCACGAGATCTTGACCATCTCGCTGAAGCTCGAAGAAAAACCGCTTGAGCGCATCGCCGCCTTGTCCTGGACGCAGGATGGGAGCCGGTTGCGGGCGGCCTTGACCAACGGCGGCATCGTCGAATGGAATGGCTCGCCGAGAGCGGGGCGAAACTCATCGGAATAAAACGCCGTTTCCTGGGCGCCTGGCAGCCTGGCTATATGCCGGGGCCCAAGGCCATCGGTGCATTTCCCGGTCAAACAACTAGGGAGCGGCAAGAATGGGAGGAAGGACATGGATCGTCAACTTGCCAGGAGGACCGACCGCTTTGGGCCGAATGGCACGACCTGGGTCTTCATCGACTTGCGCTTCCTTGGATCGCTTCGGTCGGTAGGAACCGTTCTGACCGAATTCTCCTTGATCGGGCAAGAGCGAATTCTTGGAAGATTTGGAGGGCAAAGTCTCGACACCGAGGTTCGTGTTCGCCATCCCTTTCGAATCCAGGCCGAAATTTGACTTTTCAGACAGGCGCGAGGTGAGCGGCAGGAGCGCCTTGACACTTTTCTTTGAACCCTCTCCCACGGCAATGCGGTAAGACCAGGTTTCAAAACCTTCTTTTTTGATTTCCAAAAGGTGATCTTTGCCGGCATCCACCGCAATTTCCACTTTGCCGTCTCTTCTGTCGAAATTCACATGGACCCCGTCCACATGAAATACCGCGCCGGGAGGAACTCCTTCAATCGCGACAATTCCAAACTTGGGTTCGGCGGGAGCACGCAACCACCCGGCAAACCGGGGCGTGGCCACACCGATCGCTCCCATGGCCAAAGCGAGAGTCAGCACCACTCCGGTTACCGCCATCACCTGGAATCGGCCCCGATGGACGTAGCGGCGAGCACTTTTTCTGGACCGGGTCTTGATGACGCGATCGGGTCGGTCCTCACCGCCGGTACCGCCCGGCTTTCGCTCTTCGTCCAGCTGAGTTGACGCGGCAACGACCGCATCCATTTTCTTGCTGGGGGGATCGGGTTTGAAAAACGGAGTGAGGGCTTGCGCCACCTCGGCGAGGGATTCGTATCGCTTGGCCGGATCCTTGGCCATCATGCGCCTAAGGATCGACCCGACCGGGTAAGGCACTTCCGGTCGCAAATCATCGATGCGGGGCGCCTGCGTCGCGGCATGCTTGCGAAGGACTTCGTCGTTCGAATGACCTTCAAAAGGCGGATGGCCGCACAAAAGGTGATAAAGCGTGCATCCCAGACTGTAAATATCCGCCTGGACGCTCCCGCTTCCACCGCCGGCGGTCTGTTCCGGTGCCAAATAATGCACCGTGCCAGGGCGCGGGAAGGGAATGGCACCTGGATGGGCCAATGCCGCACGAGAGGGCCCGGGGCTCGCAGTCGTTTTGGGCTCACCCGCGGCGGCAGAACCGCTCACTGCGTATTCTTTGGCAAGCAGGCCAAGACCGAAATCGAGAATCTTGACGATGTGCCTGTGCCCATTGCGAAAAAGCATCAAGTTGCTTGGTTTGATGTCTCGATGGAACATGCCATTTTCATGGGCATGCTGCAAGCCAAGGGCAGTCTGGTAGCCGTAATAGCAAGCATTGGCCACCGGGAAGAGACCTTTTTCCTTGACATACCGCGCGACGTATGCCGCGAGATTTTCCCCAGGGACATACTCCATGCAAAATACCAGGAGCTCATCCCACTTCATGGCTCCGTGCGAAGCGGCGATATGCGGGTGATTGAAGCGGGACGCGGCGTCCATCTCGGCCAAGAATCGTTCGCAAACCCCGAGCTCCTTGATCTTGTCCAGCGGGACCACCTTGAGCGCTTCCTCGCGATCGAACAGGAGGTTCTGCGCCAAATAAACGGTGCCCAAACGGCCTTCGCCCAGGCGACGAACGATGCGGTACTGGTTCTGCTCCAACAAGGCCGGAGATAACGATTGCAGCGAGACTGAGGAGCCATCTTTTGCCAGCGGAATCTGCGTGGTCCAGTCGGGCGCCTGTGGAAAGACCGGTTCGGAGGTTTTTTTGCTCGTGGGCTTTGGTTGAGAGTCGAATGCAAGCGAAGCCGCATCGGGCGACGGCTGAGCGGAACTGGCCGTCGGTGCCTGCGTGGGAAGCGATTCGGGTGCCGAGCCGGCGTCCGCTGAAGATGGGGATGGCGTAACCGGCCACAGTCCTTTGGCGGCTCCTTTTTGCCAGACCTGATTCATGGCCCAGGCGGGAGCCCAAGCAGGGACTTCGCCGGGACCGGGTGCGCGCAACGGCTCCTGCGCCAAAATCGGATTGCACGCGGCCACCGACTTTTCCATCGAATGGGCGCAATGATCGCAGATTTCGAGATGCTGGCGGATGAAAGAGGCCGTGGCCTCATCGAGGACCCCAAGAGCAAACGACCGCAGGCAATCCTCATTGGGATGGTGGATTTTTTTGTCCACGGACATCGACTCCCAATGACTTGGGCTGGGACCAATGGTGGGAGAGCGCCAAAAATGAGAAGCCTTTCACGGGATTATACAGCAAAATCGAAAATGGCGCCAAGCAAAAGGGGCGAATCGATCCGCCGCTGTGCGCCAGAGGTTCCGAACAGGCCCCTAATGCGTCCTTTAAGGCGCTAATAGGAGATCGCAACCGGCCAGGCATCGGCTAAACTGGTCGCAATGAACGATGTTACCTTGATCCTGTTGGCGCTCGAACGTGGAGAGCCACGGGCCACTTCCGAGTTGTTGCCGCTCGTTTATGAGGAATTGCGGGGGATGGCGGCTGGCCAACTGGCCCGGGAGAAACCGGGGCAAACGCTCGATGCCACCGCCCTGGTGCACGAGGCATTTTTGCGGCTGGCCGGACCGGTTGACGCGCGCAAATGGGAAAGCAGGCGTCACTTTTTTGGGGCCGCCGCCGAAGCGATGCGCCGCATCTTGGTCGACAATGCCAGGCGCAAGGCCCGGTTGAAGCGAGGCGGAGAGCATACTCGAGTCGACCTCGACCTGAACGAGCCGGCTCGCGAGGACGCCCCTGAAGAGCTGCTCATGGTCGATGAAGCCCTCGATCGTTTGGCCAAGGAAGACCCGCAATCGGCTGAACTGGTGAAATTGCGTTATTTCGCCGGGCTTTCCGTGGAAGAAGCGGCCGAACTCGCCGGGCTTTCGCGGACCAGTGCCTACGAACACCTGGCCTACGCGCGCACCTGGCTTCACCGGGAATGCTTGCGGGATGGCTGACACTTGAGTTACGTGGGCGCCTGGCTTCACCGGGAACGCTTGCGGGATGGCTGACACTTGAGTTACGCGGGCGCCTGGCTTCACCGGAACCGCTACCGAGAAGACAGAGAAGAAAAGGATAAAAAAACAAAAAACTCCGGACAACCTCCCTCACAAAGACGCATGGCGGGATAGGAGAATCCAGTTGCCGTCGGAGCCAAATCCCATGACCGCCAAGGACCTTTTCATCGAAGCGCTCAAATTCCCTCCCGAGCAAAGGGAGGCACACATCGAAAGCGTGTGCGCGCACGATCCTGACCTTCGAAACAAGGTGATCGAACTCCTGCGCGCCCACCGGGAGATCGGCAGCTTTCTCGAAAAGCCGGCCGCCGGCCAGACCGCCGACTTCATTTCCGCGGCTGCCCCCGTCTCGCTCGCCGGCATGGTCGTCGCCGAAAAATACAAATTGCTGCAAGAAATCGGCGAAGGAGGAATGGGCACGGTCTACATGGCCGAACAGATCCAACCGGTAACGCGCAAAGTCGCCGTCAAGTTGATTCGCCCGGGGATGGACTCGCGGCGTGTGCTCGCCCGATTCGAAGCGGAACGTCAGGCCCTGGCGCTCATGGACCATCCGCATATCGCCAAGATCCTCGATGCCGGCACCACGGAGAACGGCGCTCCCTTTTTCGTCATGGAGCTGGTCAAGGGAATTCCCCTGACCGAATATTGCGATCGCAACCAACTGCCGATTGCCGAGCGCCTCTGCCTGTTTCAAAAAATCTGCGCGGCAGTGCAGCATGCCCACCAGAAAGGGATCATCCACCGCGATCTGAAGCCTTCCAACATTCTCGTGGAAAATCACGACGGCAAACCGGTCCCCAAAATCATCGACTTCGGACTGGCCAAGGCGATGAACGGCATGCGCTTGACCGACCGCTCGCTTTTCACCGCGTTTGGCACCGTCAGCGGCACGCCTCTTTACATGGCGCCGGAGCAAGCCAATTTCAATGCGATCGATGTCGACACGCGGGCCGACATTTACGCGCTGGGAGTCCTGCTTTACGAACTCCTTACCGGTACGACCCCCATTGCGCGCGATACCTTGAAAAAAGCAGCCTTCGACGAGGTGATGCGCGTCATCCGCGAACAGGATCCGCCGACGCCAAGCATCAGGATTTCCACTTCCGAGACCCTGCCCAGCATCGCCGCGCAAAGGCTTAGCCCGCCTGCCAAGCTGGGCCGGCTTCTGAAGGGCGACCTGGACCGGATCGTCATGAAGGCCTTGGCCAAGGAGCGGGAACGCCGCTACGAAACCGCCAATTCCTTCGCCGAAGACATCCAGCGCTTTCTCGACGAGGAGCCGGTCAAGGCAGGTCCGCCCACCGTTCGCTACCGCATGGGAAAATTCCTGAAACGAAACCGCGGAGTCGTGACGGCGGCCGCACTGGTCGCTTTGACGGTATTGATCGGCCTCATGACCACGACCATGGCCATGATGCGCGCCAAATACGCGGCTCAAGAGGCCATGATGCAGCGAGCTCGAGCACTCGAAAACGAGATGAAGGCGCGGCAAGCGATGGAGATGGAAGCGGCCGAAAGGATAAAGGCCGACAAGGCGGCGGCCGAGGCCAGCGGCCTGACCCAATTCCTTTTGGAAACCGTGATCGGCTCGCGCATCCAGGAGCTTGTCTATCAGGGGAAAGTCCGCGACATGCCCCTATCCGAAGCACTCAGGTTGGCCGAGAAAAAGCTGTCGGCTTCCTTCAAGGATCAACCGCTTGTCGAAGCGAAACTCCGCCACTATTTGGGCAACGGTTTCATCACGCTAGGCAAGTCGCAGGAGGCCCTGGCTCAACTGGAAAAATCCCTGTCCCTTTACCGACGCGAGCAGGGGGCCAATGGGGCCGACGCCATGGAGGTGATGATCACGCTGGCCCGGGCTTATTCAAGCCTGAACCAGACCGCCAAGTCGGTTGAAATTCTCAAGAAATACCTGGCCCTGAAGCCGCCGGCAAAGGGAGTTCACGCGCGCAGCGATGTGATGGGCGACTTGGCCGACGCGCTGGAAGAATTGGGCCGCTTTGGCGAATCGCTCGAATACCGCAGGGAAATCGTTGCCCTGGAAGGTAAGGTGAGCGACGAACAAAGCAATCTGCCCAATGCCCTGTACAACCTCGGATCGTGCCTCATGCACTTGCGCAAACCGATCGAAGCCGAAAGGGTGCTGCGCGATTCGATGGTGCGGTATGAGAAAAAAGGAGCACCGCTCGATTGGTTTCGTTTTGTCGCGATGGGGGAGCTTGGCGCCTGCTTAAAGGACCAGAAACGCTACCAGGAAGCACTGCCGTTGCTCGAGGAGGCGTACGCCGAACTGAAAAAACGCGAGGGGGAAAATATTCAACAGGGGCCACTGGCAGACGACGGCCGAGCCAACGATGTGCTCGTTCCTTTGATCGAGGTGTTGGAGAAGACCGGGAAAAAGGAGAAAGCGGCCGCGCTACGCAAGGATTTGAAACCCGGTTGGGACGCGAAGGCTGGGGCATGGAAGGAAATCTTGCGCCAGTGGTTTCAAAAAGACGGCTCCGCGGCTCCCTGACAGAAAAAGAATGGAATTAGCTTCCAAGACCGCTGCAGCTGGCGCTAAAATCCGGTCGGCAAACCAGGAAGGTTGGCGGCCGGGTCAGGGACATTGCAGACAATCGCTTCCTCTGGCGCGATCAAGGAGCCAGCCTGATCTTTCCGTCTGTCTCGAATCGATTTCGATGAAGGCGCATGGAGCATCCGACTTTCCGAGGAAAAGCTGAGCGAGTGAGCAGAATCCAAAGGTTGGGATATATGGGATGTGTAAGTTGATAAAAGTGCTTGCAGCGATTTCTGATGCCGAGCCGATTTGACCAGATCGGCCTTTGCCTTTTACAATAAGGGATGGGCCTGTTCCCGGCAGTTTGTCTCGTACCTGGTCTCCCTGCCTTGCATTTGTCCTGGATTTTTCATTTTTTCCATTCCGCGAGAAAGGCCTGATATGTCGGTTGTCGATCCCCGCCGCATCCGGGAGCTGTTCCTTGCGATTCAGGATTTACCTGACGATCGCGCGCGGGCTCAGTTTCTCGAGAAAGAGTGCGCCGGACAAAATGCCTTACGGCAGCGGGTCGTCGATTTGTGGATGGGTAAGGACACGCTGGCCAACCTGACGAATACGCCTTACGAACCCCCTCAGCCAAAATCCCGCCCCCAGGGGACGGCCAACTCGCAGGAAGCGATCGGATCGCTTATTGCGGGCAAATACAAACTGCTGGAAACGATCGGCGAAGGCGGCATGGGCACCGTCTACAAAGCCCAGCAAATCGCTCCCGTGCGCCGCATGGTGGCCATCAAACTGATCAAGGCCGGTTTCGATTCGCAGGCGCTCTTGGCTCGATTTGAAAACGAACGCCAGGCGCTGGCGATGATGGAGCATCCCAACATCGCTCAGGTGCTCGACTGCGGCACCAGCGAAGCAGGCAGCCCTTTTTTGGTCATGGAACTGTTCCGCGGAACTCCGATCACCCGGTTTGCCAACAAGCAAAAGCTCACCACCCGGCAACGGATTGAACTGTTTATTCCCGTTTGTAGCGCGATCGAACATGCGCATCAAAAAGGGATCATCCACCGGGACCTCAAACCCAACAACATTCTCGTTGCCGCTTACGAAGATCAATCGATTCCCAAGGTCATCGACTTCGGTCTGGCCAAGGCGATCGGAGACCAGCTCGAAGATAAAAACAAGCTCACCATGTTCGGGACCGTGCTCGGCACTCCCGAATACATGAGCCCCGAGCAGGCAAGCCTCAACCGGCTCGAAGTCGATACCCGCTCGGACGTCTACGCGCTGGGTATTGTGCTTTACGAATTGGTTACCGGCTCGACGCCTTTGGAAACCGCCCTTTCCACGAGCCAGTCGACCACCCAGGTTCTGCATTCGGTCCGCCAGGGAACGATCCCGATCCCGACGGAAAAACTGAGGTCCGACAAGCACCTCACCAAGATCGCCGCCAACAACCAGACCAAGCCGTCCCAATTAATCAAGTCGGTGCAGGGCGACCTCGACGCCATCATCATGAAGGCGCTCGAAAAAGATCCCGACGACCGCTACGAGACCGCCCGGGCGCTTGCGCGCGACCTGCAGAGTTTTCTTGCGGGCGAAGAGATCGAGGCCGTCCCCACCAACTTCAATTTCTGGCTACAGCGCTTCATGCGGCGCTTCTGGGCGCCGGTTATGGTGCTCTTGCTCATTGTCATGGGAATTGGATTTGGGCTGATTGCCTCAACCTTTGGTTGGTTCGAGGCATTCGGCACCGGACCAGAGCATAATCCCGATTCGGTAAGCAAGGAACCAAGACCCCCTCGCCCTTCGAACTCATCGGACCAGGGAGGGACTTTCATTCCCAAGAAGACCGAAACGCCCGCGGCCCCCACAGGATCGTCCTCCTCTGAATCGAGCGGGTCGTCGATCAATAAATTCATCAAGGGCAGCCCCAAGCGCTAACCCTGTTAGGCTCTGGCTCTTCGCACTTCCTTTGAGCCAAGGCCCGTAGTCGGAACATCCCGTAGTCGGAACATTCTGGCGCCCTTCGTTCCGATTCCCTTTTTGATCGGAGCTCTCGCCAGTGACCAGCGCGCGATGTCTGCCCGACTCGATCATCGATTCGATGATCTCTGAGCGCGGTTTCTAGAACCAGCCACCTTGATGGTCCCTAAAACAACATTCATTCACTGATCCCGTCCATCGCCTGGTGCCCGTCAACCTCAAAGAGTGTGAACAACCAAGGGATTTACGATGCCGGCGAGCGTACGATCTCGAAAGGGTTTCACCCTCATTGAATTGCTCGTCGTCATCACCCTTGTGGCGGCGCTGATCGCCTTGCTTGTGCCGGCTGTTTTGAAGGTGCGAGAGGCCGCTTCCCGAGCGAAAATCTCGAATAATTTGCGGCAAATCGGTCTGGCCATCCAGGATACGGTAAGCACCAGTCCACGGCAGGAATATCCGCCCACCTATGGCGCCTACCCGGATGGTGGATTCCCCTATGGCACCGAGGAACCCGATCCAGCCGATCCCAAGGGCCGCAAGAAAATCCTCGTGCCCACGAGGGTGTACGGTTCGCTTTTTTACTACCTGCTTCCACGCCTGCAAAACGAGAACTTTTTTAACGCCGTCCGCGAAGAAGGAAATCCCTTGACCGATCGAGGGGCGCCCAATGCCTACGCCGGCATCATTTCCGCGCGAAAGCGGCTCATGATCTTTGTGTCGGAACCCGACCCTTCTCAAGAAAACAACCTGGGGCTTGCCAGTTTCGCGACCAACAACCAAGTTTTTGTGGGCGGGGCCTACGGGGGTTTCAACACGATCCTGCCAGAGCCTTACTCGATCTCCAAGGCCAAGGCGATGGTCAACGACAATGGATCGCCGACTTTTGGCGGCAACCCCGACTTGCCCAATACCAATCTCGTCAAATTGTCGGAAGTGACGGCCAGGGTTGGAGTTGGCAACTGCGCCTTCATCACGGAACGATTTGCGGTAAGTGCCGATTCGCGTGAATATCCTCATTTGTGGGCTTCACCCAATTTAGCCTTCGATTCGACCGGCAAGGAAACATTCGGAGGGAAGATGTTTCAATCTAACCCACCCAGAGGAACCACTTTAGATAACTTTGCCCATTCCACTTCCACGAGCGGAATTCTGGTTTTGATGGGAGATGGCGCGGTTCGGACCGTCAGCAACAATGTCTCGCAAAACTCCTGGCAGACCGCCTTCAATCCCAACACCACGCAGGCCCTCGATAGCGATTTTTGAGCCGAACGAGGGAATTTTGCGACAGTGGCTGGCTTTGCTGGAAAGACTCTCATGATTTGAGCGAAACATCGAGATCGATCGTCTCAAAATGTCGCTTGAAATCGCAATCCTCCTCGGCCAGCATCGATCTTGGCGAATTTGCAAAAGGATTGCCAAGATTCCCTTGGCGACAGGTTTGCTTACCACCGCGCCGGCAACATCGGACCCATTTCCGGTTGCAGCATGAAATGCAATGATGACTTGAATCAGGGCATTTTCGATCGAATCGGGTGCATGGAAAATCGATTCTGGTGAATAATATTGGTGAGCACCCCGGTCCTTGACCGGAGGCATCGTGTATTGGAATGGATGAGTACCTTTTATGTCGGCGCTGGAAATCCCCGAAATCCGTGAATGGTTAGCCGACCTTGCCAATCTGGATAGCGATGTATCCCGGCTGAAGTTCCTGGAAATTCAGTGCGGAGCCGACAAGATCCTGAAAAATCGAGTATGGGATGCCTGGAGAAGTTTTCAGTACAAAGCGCGCAAACCTGCAATGAACACGGAAAACGCACCAGCGGAAGACCCTGAGGATGGCCAACCTCCTGTTGACTCGAATCTCAACCAGCTGATTGGCGGCAAATACAAGCTGCTCGAACTGATCGGCGAGGGGGGAATGGGGTCGATCTATAAGGCCCAAGAAGTGTTTCCCGTCAAGTCCGACCGGTTTGTCGCGCTCAAGCTTGTCAAATCGGGACTCGACTCGAAGAAGGTTCTGGCCCGCTTTCGAGCCGAACGAACCGCGATCGGCGTGATGGATCACCCTGCCATCGCCAAGATTTTCGATGCCGGAGCGACGCCCTCGGGTTTGCCCTTCTTTGTCATGGAACTGGTCCCGGGCGAACCAATCACGACCTTCTGCGACAAGCACCGATTGACCGTCGCGGAACGCTTGAAACTTTTCATCAAGGTTTGCGACGCCATTCAACATGCCCATCAAAAAGGCGTCATTCACCGCGATATCAAGCCAAGCAACATCCTGGTCATGAACGACCAGGGGCAATTCCTACCCAAAGTCATCGATTTCGGCGTGGCGAAGGCGCTCTGGGCCAAAGTCGGCGAGGAAACGCCGCTGACCGCATTCGATTCGATCATCGGCACGCCCGAATATATGAGCCCCGAGCAGGCCAGCTTCAACACGATGGAGGTCGATACCCGCACCGACGTCTATTCGCTGGGGGTGTTGCTTTACGAAATCATCATCGGATCGACCCCCTTCGACCGGCGAGACCATGCCAAAACGGGCGTGCTGGAAATGCTGCGCCATGTGCGGGAAAACGACCCGCCGACCCCCAGCATCAAGTTAAGCACGCAAATCTCGCTGTCTCAAATTGCGGCGACGCGCAATACCGAAGCGAACAAGCTGGCCAATCTCCTCAAGGGGGAGTTGGACTGGATCATTTTGAAGGCGCTCGACAAGGATCCGGACCGGCGCTACGAGTCGCCGGCAGCGTTTGGCCGCGACATCCAGCGGTACTTGGACGACGAGGTGGTCGAGGCGCGCCCGCCGGCGGCGCTTTACCAGGCGGGTAAATTCTTCCGGCGCCACAAGCTTGAAGTGATTTCGGCCGGCCTGGTCCTCCTGGCGTTGATCGGCGGGATCATCGGGACGACGGCGGCAATGGTTGAGGCGCGAGCACAAAGTTACCGTGCCGAGCAAAGTCTTGAAAAGCTCAGGAATGCGGTAGGTATCGTCACTTCGATCTACACCGGCATCGATCCACAGGAACAAGAGAACTCGGGATTAACTCTGGGGGAACTCCTTGGAAGGGAATTGGACCGGATTGTCGCGGAAACCCAAAACACCGACTTCGGCGACGATTCGGAGCGGACAAAAATGCTCCTTTTGCTGGGAAATGCGCAAAAAGGCCTCGGCAATGCAGAAATGGCGACACAGGTATTATCTGGCGTATTAAATACCTATGAAAATACATTGCCTCCGGACCACCCAACCGTACTCGAGAGTTTGGATTGTCTTGGCCGTGCCTATTTTGTTACTAATAATTATCAGGAAGCGATCAAGTATCTGGAGAGGGCTTATGAAGGCCGGATGCGCGTCCTTGGTGCGGAACACAAGGATACACTTGAGTCGATGGGGCACCTGGCACTCGCCCATGGCCGAGTAAATCATTTTAAGGATTCGGTCCACCTATTGAAGCGCGTTGTCAAAGGCTACGAGAACATCTTTGAAGGAAAGCCCAACCGAAAGACCCTTTATTGGATGGCGGAGCTCGGCGCCTATCAACTGAATGCGGGTGACTACGCCGGCGCCAAAGAGAATCTGGAAACGTCCTATAATCACCAACTTAAACTCTCTGTGCCTAAAACTCACTCGAGTTTACTATACGCTTGCTCGAATTTGGGACGCCTCAACAACCGCCTTGCAAAGCATGACCAATTTCTTAAGTACGCACAAGAGGCGCACGACGGTTACCAGGAAAAATATGGTCAGAGTCACCAAACGACCCTGTTTGCAAAGCAATCGCTTTCTGAAGCACTCATGGCGAACCAAAAGATCGACCCGGCGATTGCACTGGCCAAAACGACTTATTTGAAATGGCTTGACCATGGGCCTAAAAAAAGCACATTTACTTTAAATTGCTTGGAATCCTACAACTCCATTTTGAGCAAGGCCAAGAAAGTAAACGATCAACTTTCCGTTCTAAAATCGGCTTTGGACCTATTTTCCGAGCGCCACGGCGCCAGTGACGCGAAAACACTGCAGGTCAAGTTACTGCTTGGAACGGCCTACGCCGATCAAAAAGACTTTGATAATTCCATTGCTACGGAAAACGAAGTTCTCAGGACCTTGAAGGAGCAGAGCCTTCAATCCCACAAGTTGTACGGGAAAACCTTGGCCGGCCTTGCCAGCGCTCATTCTCTGAGAGCTTCAAATTTAATGAACGACGCAAATCCCAAGAAAGACAAAGGCGCAGCGATCGCCGACTTGCGGGAGAGCGCGTCCCTTTACGAAGAGCTCATCGCCATGATTAAGAAAGATCGAAGCGACGCATGGAGATGGCAAGATTTGCGGGCCAATTTAGTATTTTTGTCAACAACACTCGTCAAGCAGGAGAAATGGGCAGAAAGCGAGAAGCCTCTACGAGAAGCTCTAACTGTGTCACAATCTCAAGATCCTTCTAGCGACTTCAACAATGTTTATAAGGTCCAACTTGGCTTCATCCTCTGGCACCTCTCTCAATGGGAGGAGGCAGAATCTCTTTCGCGCGCGGGCTTGCATGGCCTGGAAAAAGCCGCCAAGAAAGACAAAGTGCACCTGGACTACATCAAAAAAGCAAATGACTCCCTAAAAGAGATCCATGCACTTCGGATGAAATCGTCACCCTCCCCCTCATAAACCCCGATCGGTTCTTTTGAACCACTCCGCGACACTTCTGGCGCCCAGATCCTTCTTCGGCTCGGCATTTGAGGCAACCATTTCCCTCATGGTCCCTCGAGGGCGCTGTCGCACGCTATCCAGCTTTATTTCCAATGTTCCTTCACCGCGCCGATGATCTCTCCTCTGAATTGAGCGCCCGCGGCTAGTTTGCTCGTCGGCACTCGCATCGGCCATCTCAACGATGGCACTTGCTGTAGGCAATTTTGATTCCCGCTTTCGGGAACCCAATAGAGGGCGCGGTGACCATTTCGGTCGCGATGGCTCCCCAGGAAAAATCGCCAAATCCCATGGAAGCGAACCATTCGATGATTTCGCCCGGGATGGGTGTGGGATCGGGTACGGGATCGGGAATGGGGTGCGGTTCTTCCACCTTGGCGCCACCGTGTCCGTTCGGAGCGATGAGAGCGTTCGCTTGAAGAGGGCCTCCCAAGCAGCCAACCATCAGCGCCACCACCAAGGTCAACTTCCCAAATGCAGAAATCATGGTCATCTCCTAATGCAATTTCCATTTAACGACTAATCAACAGCAAACCATTATTCCACTGACCTTGCAAAGCCAAATTTGCCAGGTAGGTCAATTCCCGTCATTCCTTGCGCCGGCATCTTCCGTGCCAGGGCCATTCGGATCGGGATCAGGGGGAGGAGGGGGCACAGGAAAGGGAAACGGGAAAGGCTCCTCAATGGAAGGACCGGAAGCCCCAGCCGATTCAAACCCCTTCGCCTGAATCGGCGCCGCCGCGCCCACCGCAATCATCGCGAACAATAAAGCCCATTTTCTCAAGACAGCCATTGGACCCGCCTCCAAGCCAATTCCATTATCTAAATAATTAGACATCAACTAGCGCCCGCTTTATTTGGCCGACGTTTTTGTCGCTTCCATGCATTTATAATAGACTGGACGATTCACGAGAACAATAGGACCTTGGGGAAAACGACAAAAAATTTTCAATAATTATTGATACTACTATATATAACGAGATATATAGGCGGACCGAAAAAGGTTACAGATTTTTATTAAATTCACGAAAGATCTAAATCGGCAGTTTGCCGACGAAAACAGAAGCCTGGATAGGAACCGACCAAAATGGCCTTTCTTTTTCTGACGATCTCCCAGACGAAAATGAATCCCTAGGAAAGTAAGGTTCTGTTTGAGCCGATGAGCGGTTCCTCAATTCCCGGGTGCTCTTTTCACCTTCGCAGTTGCGTTTGCAATGGAATGACCATTTACACGCGAAGCTCTGCTGTGATCCTCTCCGTGATCCGAGATGCGGGGGTCACGGTGCAAGATGCGATGCACGGCCAACCTGAGCTTGTTGAAAACTCAGCGATCAGCCGACAGGTTGTTAGAGGGGCGAAATCTTCACTGAACGTCAGTTTACCCAGCCTCCTGCCTCTTCCCAACTTCCCCATGATTTAACTCCCTCGCAGAAGTGTCCATGAAGTTCCGTTTCCGGCGCAAGACACAAAGAAAGCGGGCAATGGATCTCGTGATGCTGCCAACCACCGAGCGCCGGGTCCGTCGTCTCCCTTTCCAATAACCCGATCCGTGGATCGTTTGACTCATTGCAATGACAAAAAAGCAGAAACCCATCCAACGAGATACTTAACTATATCGTCAGGAATCAGAGGACATGTACCAGGGGCGAGAGCCTCAACACGAAGGCGGGAAAGGATTTGAAGTGCTGCGGCGAGGAGAATTCGCCGGGCTGCCTCTCGAAGGAATTCCCCTGGGATACACCCCACGAACATCTCAATGCACCCGACTTCTTGAAGAATTCGATCCTGCCAAGGCCGACGCATTTTGTGTAATCGGTGAAGAAGTCTGTGAAGAAATCGCGACAGATCGAGCGGCCCTGACATGAGCAGCCAAAGAGCATGAGCAGCCAAAGAGAAAGGGCGCTCCAGGAACAGTCCCTGAAAACGCCCTTTACATCCATGCGAGGGGAAAAGCGGCTTAACTCAACAAGGCTTCGATCGGATTGCCTTCGCTAAATTTCACGGTGCGGCCAATCGAGGTCTGGTTGATTTTCTGATAATCGATCCCCATCGCCGAGAAGACCGTTGCGTGCAGGTCGCCGACATGCACCTGCCCCGTCGGCTCTTTCTTCCCCTCGGGATCGGTTGCCCCGATAACGCGGCCGCCTTTGATGCCGCCGCCCGCCAACGCCATGCTGAAGCCGTTGGGCCAGTGATCGCGCCCGCCCGCCGGATTGATCGAGGGGGTCCGGCCAAACTCGCCGGTGCAGATCACCATCGTCTTGTCGAGCAATTTGCGCTCGCGCAAATCCCTGATCAGGGCGGCAAAGGCCGGGTCGAGAATCTTCAAGTTGCCGGCCACGAACTGATGGTTGTTCGCATGGGTGTCCCAGTTGTTCAGGGTGACTTCCACGCAGCGCACTCCCGCTTGAATCAGCCGCCTGGCCGCCAGGCAACCCCGCCCGAAGGCCGTGTCGCCATAACGCTGCCTGACTTCCGCCGGCTCCTGGCTGACATCGAACGCCTTGAGCTGTTCGGAACTCATCATCTTGAGCGCGGCCTTGATTGTGTCTTCGTGAAGCGTCTCCTTCACCCGTTCTTGCCGGTAGCGAGAAAAGGTCCGCTCGATGACATCGAGGCTCGAGATGCGCTTCTGGTCGCGTTCCTTGGGCAGAAACGATTGAGTATCGGGTACCGGCCCCGCCGGATCGTGCATCAAAAAGGCGTCGTACTTGTCCCCCAGGTAACCGCCGCGAGCCGGCCACTGCGACGGCAGAATGCTTACATGCCGGGGGATCTCCGTTTTGTCGACCGGCAGTTCGTGGCAGGCGACCGCGCCCAGCGAGGGATAGACAACCGTCGGATCGGGTCGAAAACCGGTTTTGACGGTATAGGTGCCTCGCTCGTGGTCTCCCTCCTTGCTCATCATCGAACGGATGAGCGAAATCGATTGCATTTCCTCGGCGACCTGTTCCAACCCCTTGGCCAGGTAGAGATCCTTGACCGAGGTCTTGATCTGGGTCGTGCCGCCGGCGATCGTGGTGCCTTCGTGCGGATCGAAGGTTTCCAACTGACTGGGCCCGCCGGCCATCCACAAGATGATGACCGACTTGGCGGTGGGTTCATCGTCCTTTTCGGCGGCCCGAGCCAGGTATTGCCCAACCGGGGTCAACCAGGTGGCGCCCGCCAGCGTTGCCGTGGTGCGCAAGAAGCGGCGGCGATTTAGTGGTTCCATGAGAACTCCGTGGAATTAACCAACGCCCAAAAAAGGTCCTGAATTTCCTGCGCCCTGCCGATTTCGCTGTTCTTCCATTGCTCTTCAAAGAAGGCGATCTCTTCAGCGGTGGGCCGGCGGCTGAGCACTGCCAGGTAGATCGATTCCATCGCCTTGGGATCGTCTGGGGCCAGCCAGTGAATGCGCGTGGTCGCGGTGAAGGGACCGCCTTGAGATTTCTGCCGCACCATATTGCCGTTCATCATGACCAGCCGCTGAGGAATCGTGCCTCCGCGCCCATCGAACTCATCGTCGCCGCTGTCGCCATAGCGTTTGACGAAATCGTTTTGTTCGCCATAGCGGAACAGCCGCGTCACGACATGCGAATCGGAATTGATCGTGCCGATCGAGGCCGCTTGCAACACGCTTCCCGCCATCTGCTCGGGACGAAGCCGCGTCAGGGGAAATTGCCCCCAGAGCTTTTCCGCTTTGCCTGACGAATCGACGCGAGAGAGGCTATCGAGCTGGTACGCCTCGCTACTGGCAATCAAGCGGATCAGCCGACTGAGATCGAAATCGTGCTTGGCGAAATCTTCGGCAAGGATGTCGAGCGCCTTCGGAATGGGGCCTTCTCGTTGCAAGTTGTCGATGGGCGTGACCAGTGGCTGGCCGCACATCATCGCCCACACGCGGTTCACCGTGGCGCGCGCGAAATAAGGATTGTCCTTGTGGGTGGCCCACTGCGCCATCCTTTGGCGCCGCGTTCCTTCGGCAGGAAGCAGCTCCGGCGAGAAGGCGACATGAGGCGGCACGGTCCTCATTTCCTGGGTTTTACGGTCGAGGATCTGGAACTCCCCCTCGCCATCGTAGACTCCGCGAAAGCCGACATGGGTCTGACCGAAGAATGCCGCGAACCCTTCGAAATCGGTCTGCTTCCACTGCGCAAACGGGTGATCGTGGCACTGGGCGCAATCGAGCCTTAAACCCAAAAAGGCACGAGTCACTCGCCCCGCCAGACGAATCGGGTCGGGCTGATTCTTCTTTTCCTGGTTGTCCGGTTCGATCGTGACGGTGATGAAGTTGGTGGCGGGCTTATCGGTCCACAATCCCTCGGTGGTGATGATCTCGCGCACCACCTGGTCATAGGGCCGTTTTTGGGCGATCTGTTCGGAAAGCCACAGGACGAACTTGCGCCGCCTGAAAAAAATGAACGGGCCATCTTCCGTGCCGACAAAAGAGCGGCTCAATCGCTCGGCGATGAAGTCGGCAAACCGCTGATCCTGAAGAACATGATCGATCCACCAAACGAGGCGCTTTTCTGGCTCGACCGATTCGAACTGGCGGATCTCTTCAAGCGAAGGGATCGTTCCCATGAGGCCGAGGGCAAGCCGGCGCGCAATGATCAATTCATCCGCCTTGAGCCCTTGTTGCACCCCTTCGTTGGTCCAGGTTTCCCGAAACGAGCGGTTGACCTGGTCGACCGTGTTTTGAAACGCGTCAACCTGGTAGGTTTCGGGTTGAGAAGCCGTGAGCGGCTTGCCATGTTTAGGCGGGATGAGATTCCATCCCAGCGTCAGAATGCCGCCGACCACAAGAGCGATAAACAAAAGGTTCTTCAACAAGGACATCGAGCGCCCCCCTGTTTTCTTCCCTTAGCTTATGATACCATGAACCAACCCCGCAAGGTCGCTAGACTTATGGATTTGGGTGGGATTATCCCCGGGTCCGCTGCGCCGTTTTGATCTCCGGGAAGCGGTCATGACATCGATTCACTTTCCACATTCCTTTACAACCAACAGGTCGTCGCGTTTCTCGGCATCGTCGATCGACCAGGATCCCGTGCTTGCAAACGGGACCGATTCCACAGCGGATTTCATCGCCGACGTGCCGCCGCTGGCTCCTTCCTTGACGAACCGCTGGTCGTTCGTCGGGTTCATCACCTGGGTGATCTTTGGCACGTTTTCCGCGGGGGAATGGCTCTTTGGCCTGGCCTCGATGATGATGGGGCTGGCCATCCTCGCGGCCATTCCCATTCTGCAATTCTTGACGCTTGGCTACATGCTCGAAACCGCCGGACGGATGGTCCGCACGGGCAAGTTCTCAAGCGGCTTCATTGGCATCCGCTTTGCCGCCCGGGCGGGAGGCATCGTTGCCTGCAGCTGGCTCATGCTCTTGCCCTTGCGTTATCTGAGCGATGTCGCCTTCACCGCCAGCGTCATCGATCCCGAAGGGCGCCGCGCCGCCTCGCTGCGCTTACTGGTGCTGGTCCTGACCTACCTGCTCGGTTTTCATCTGGTCATGGCGATCGCGCGCGGCGGCAAGATTCGTTATTTTCTTTGGCCGTTCAATTTTGTGTGGGTCATCAAGCAGATCTACCGGGGAAATGCCTATGCTCGGGCGCGAGATGCCACCTGGGAAAGGCTTGTTTCCCTCCGCTTGCCTTACTATTTTTGGCTTGGACTGCGCGGCTTCGCGGGCACGCTCTTCTGGCTGATCTTTCCCGTGACGCTCTTGGCCCTCGGGCATGCCCCCACTCCCATTGCGCCGATTTTCGGCATCATCGGCGCGATCTGGCTGGGAGTCATGGTGCTCTATTTACCGATCTTGCAAACGCGCTTTGCCGCCGAGAATCGCTTTCGCGCCCTGTTCGAATGGCGCGAGGCGCGCCTCGTTTACGGGCGCGCGCCCTGGGCGATCAGCTTCGCTTTGATGCTGTCGTTGCTCTTCGCCATTCCTCTTTATCTCTTCAAAATCGAGGTGCTGCCCGCCGAGGCGCTCTGGCTGCCAAGCCTCTTCTTCATCCTCTTCATTTTCCCGGCACGGTACCTGATGGGCTTCGCCATCAGCCTCGCCTACAAGCGACCCCAAAAGCGGCACTGGTTTTTCCGCTGGTCGGGCCGTTTACCCCTTTTGCCCGCCGCGCTGTTCTATGTGTTGTTTGTATTCCTCAGCCAGTACACAAGCTGGAACGGCATCGTCAGCATGTACGAGCAACATGCTTTTCTTTTGCCCGTGCCCTTCTCAGGCAATTGACCTCGAACCTTCCGTTTGACCAAGGCACGCGTCGCTTGACGGGGTGCAAGGAAAGCAGGCGCTTCCCCTCAAAACGAAAATGGGGATTTCTCCTTGGCGGGAATGGCGACTTCCAGAATGGGGGCCTCGGCGACATTTTCCTGGCGGTCGGGAAACAGGGCAAATGGGCCGCTCCACTGCGAGCCAATGTTCCAGGTGCCGTAGATCGTTCCCTCGCCATCGTAACGGCCCGCGTACCAGACCTGATGCTGGCCGAGATACTGTTTCACCAGGGAGACTCCGCCTGACTCGTCGTACGATCCTCTGAAAGTAAAGAGCCCGACCATGTCATGGCCTTGCCCGTGCACCGTGCCCCCGTCGAAGTTGAGAATCAGATCCCTCATCGTCTGCCGGCCCACCTGCTCTTGTTCCCAATAGCCCCGCCAATTGCCCGATGGATACATGGACGAACCTCCTGGACTACCTACGATCCTCCTTCATTATGGGGGTTGAGCGAGACCTCGGGAATTGGGGGTAAACCGCGGCATCAAGGAAATCGTGAGTGCTGCCAACCATGCCGGGTGCCTTCACGCACAAAGCATGGCCGAAAGCCAATTTCTCGGAGCAGGGAGATGGGCTCAGGTGAACGATTCGGTGAAGTCGTGCGAGACTAGGGCATCTTGGCCTTGCGCGCCAGTTCTTCGGCCTGACGAGACAACACCGTGTCCTTGCCCAGCAAGGGTTCGACTTCGTGCAGTAGTTTCGTGGCCTCGGCGCCATTGCCATCGGCAAGCGCCTGACTGCAAGCAATGAGCCATTGTTTCAACCGCGTTTGCGTCACCTGTTCCGAGGCTTCCGTGGAAAGAAGTTCTCTAAGGGGTCCAAGCGCCGTCTGCCATTTCCCAAGCGAAAGCGCCGTCACCACGAGCGGTTCGCGCAAGGGACCGAGCAGGGTCTTCGCATCGTTGCGCTTTTGCCAGCGAGTCGCCATCTCCACAAGAAGGGCAAGCCGTTTGGGGGTCTGCCCTGCCTCGGCAAGCGTGCGGTCCCATTCCAGCACCAAGTTCGGCTGCGTGGTCCGCGCCAAAATCTCCATCATGCCCGACCAGGCCTTGTCCTGAACGCGGCTATCTTCCGAGGTGATGGCGGCGCGGTAAAGGATGCCGAGCATTGCCGGCGTACCGATCTCGCCCAGGGCCGTGGCCGCGCGTGCACGCACGCCCGGGTCGCCATCGCGCAAAAGCACGACTTCCAGGCGAGATTGCAGGCGCAACTGATCGGTTGGGGGAATGGGTTTACCATTGCCCAGAATGTAGGCCATTGCCCCCACCAGCGAAAAACGCACCAGGGGCAGCGGATCGTCCATCGCCTTGAGGATCGCCTCGAGCACCGACAGATCGGCAACGCGCTCAAGCGCCTGCGCGGAAATCTTGCGCACCGCTTCCTGATGGTGAGCGAGCAATCGGCCAAGCACCGGTACCGCTTCGGGCAGGCCAAGGGTTCCCAGATCTTCCGCCGCCTCGACCACCACTTCCAGCGAGGGGTCTTCCAGGGCATTGATGATCGGATGCAACACCATCCGCCGGCTCGTTTCCTCTTGATTGATCGGTAGCCGCGCCTGCTGAGCCAAACTGCGTAGCGCCGCAACGCGGATGCCGACGACCGGCGAGCGAATCAGTTCCACCAACCGTTCCCGGGCGCGCGTGTCGGCTAGACGGCCCAGGCCCAGCGTCCCCGCGCGGCAAACCCCTGGGTCGCTATCCTGGCTGAGCCGCAACAGCATTTCGGCCAAGACCTTGGTCTGGGTCTGATCGGCGCCCACGAGCGTTTCCTGCGACCAGACGGCTGCTTGCGCCCGGATTGCCGGATCGGTCTGATCGACCAGGGCGGGCAACATCGCCAGGCGCTCGGTGGCATTGAACCGGGCATATAACTGTTGATTGAGCCTGAGTGCCTGACTACGTGTCGCATCGAGATCCGACTCGAGGCGTATGATGCGCGTGGCCTGATGGGCCAGACGCATTTCGAGCCAGCGCTCGTTGGTCATGGTGCGGTGCCTGTCCCACCAAAGCTGCCATTTGCCCGGATCGGGTCCAAAGTCCTGACCGGTCAGCGTGACAAGCGCCTGATTGATGGCTTCGCGGATTTCAGCAGGCTGACGATCGGTCAGGGCCCCGAGCAATGGCTCCACGGCCGATTTGCGATTCGATCGACCAAGCGACCAGGCCGCGAGGATCCGGCTGGCCTCGGTCGCGCGCGGATCGAGCAACAGCTCGCGAACTTTTTCGATGACCGGCAAATCCATCAGATAGGAAAGCGCATCGGCGGCGGCCTGGCGGACATTGGCTTTAGGGACTTGCAGCGCCCGCAATAGTTCCTCGCGAAAACGGCCGTCGCGCTCCGTGGCCACCGCCTGAGCTAGCGCCACAAACGCCGCGTCCTCCTCGACTTGCTCCAGCCCCTTGCGCACGATCAAGCCGGCTTCGCGGTCGGGGTGCCGCACCAGCGCAAGTGCCGCCTGGGCCTGAACGACCGGATTGTCGCGGATGCGCAGCATTTCGCGCAAACGATAGGGATCGGGCTGGACCTCGGCGCCGGAAGCGGGCTGTCCAAAGAGGAAAATCAATCCCAAAAGGGGCGCTGCAATCGTCATCAGGGTCCCCTTCTGAAGGTGAGAAATTTCTTTGGCAGGATGGGAGGAATGGGGTCACCCTTCCCGCTTGTTTCGGTTTTCCATCCTTGTCTATAGTTGATGGCTCCCAGACTCGTCAACCGGGATTGGTTCGACCATCAGAGGAGCCGGCCGCAAAATGAATTCCGCAAGCGACTCAACCGGGCATTTTCCCCGCGTGGGGCCGATCGGCTTGGTTCTTATTCTCATTCTTTTGACTTTGTGCACGACCTTGCCAGGAATCGGTCGCGCCAGTTTGTGGGATATCGACGAGGGATTGCACGCCGCCTGCGCCATGGAAATGCACGAGGCGAATAACTGGATCATCCCCACGTTCAACTACAAGCTATTCAGCGACAAGCCGGTGCTCATGTACTGGCTCGACCGGATCTGTTTTGCCTTTGGCGGCGTCAACGAGGCGATGGCCCGCCTGCCCATGGCGCTGGCCACCTTGATCACGGTTTTGGCGACAGCCCTGATCGCCTGGGATATGGCGCCCAAGGAGCAAAAATTCCTGACGGCGCTTCTATCCGGCCTCATTGTCGCCACCTCGATCTCCGTCATCGTCGCGGCCCGGTTCGTCAATCCCGATTCCCTGTTATGCGCATCGATCAGCGGCTCGCTGGCAGTGTTTTGGGTCTTTCAGGCACGCCGATCGAGTCATTGGCTGTGGGTCGCAGCGATCTTCACAGGTCTGGGAATGCTCGCCAAGGGGCCTGTGGGCGTTGTGGTTCCTGGCGGCATCGTCTTTTTCTTCCTGGTCATTCAGGGGCGCTGGAAGGAACTCTTTGCGCCGCATCTATTGACCGGCATTCTCGTTTGGTGCGCGATCGCCTTCCCCTGGTACATCTATGTGGGCGTGGAAACCCACTTTGAGTTCATTCACGACTTTTTTTTCAAACACAATGTCGGCCGCTTTTCGGCGCCCATGGAAAGCCATGGCGGCCCTCCCTGGTATTACATTCCCGTGCTTTTGATCGGGTTTGCACCCTGGTCGATCTTTCTTACGCCCACGATTTGGACGGCGGGGAAACTGGCTCAAGATCCGGCCGTCACTGAAGGTGCGCCGACTGGCCGCGAAAAACTCCTGTTTCTGGGAATTTGGGCCTGCCTGGTGTTTGGACTCTTCTCCGTCACGGCGACGAAGCTGCCCAACTACATCATGCCCGCCTTTCCCCCTCTGGCGATTTTAACCGCAAGCTACCTGGTGCGCCGCGCGCTGGGTGTCGATGGATTGCCTGCCTGGGCCTGGCCGGCCTGCTATGGCTGCCTGGCGCTGGTCGGCATCATCACGATGGTGGGACTCTTGATCGCCTCGGGAATGATTCCCGTTCAGGGGGCGAAAATGCGAATCTTTCCAGGACTGGAATACTGGACCTGGTTGGGGCTCATCCCGCTGGCGACGCTCGCCGCCATGGCCGCTCTCAAGAATCGGCCGATGCCGCAACTGGCAACGCTCAGCCTGGGGGCCATCCTATTCTCAGGATCATTTGGCATCTGGAACGGTTCAAGCCTTAACCCTTATAAGGCGCCCGACCACCTGGCCGCGGCCGTGCCGGCCGGACAGCTTGGCCGCGAGGTGCAGTTTTGCACCTTTGGCTGGTTTCAGCCGTCGATCGTGTTCTATTGCAAGCGCGAAGTGCGGCCTTTCGAGGAACATCAACTCGCCGAGATCGAGGGGTTCCTGGCGGCGCCGCGCGAATCGTATCTGTTTACCACCGATCAACTCGCCGCGAAGTTGCAAGAGCGCGGGTGGAACATGGTCGAACTGACCATGCAGTATGACTTCTACAAGAATGCCAAGGTGGGAACCTGGCGCATCAGCCGCGAACCGCTTGACCCCCAATGGGTCAACGCCGTTAAAGACGCTCAGTGAATCACGGCTTCCCAAACTGACGCCAATAGCGCTCCTTGAAGGGATTCTCCTTCGGACCGATGGCCTCTTCATTGACCAAGTTGGGGACAACCGATTCCCACCACTGGTCATAGGCTTTGGCCAGTTCCTTGACCTTTTCCGGCATTTGTGACGCCAGGTTTTTCTGTTGTCCGGGGTCGGTTGCCAGATCGTAAAGCTGCCAGTTGGGCCGAACCGAGGTCGTCGGCTGAACCGAGGTCGTCGGCTGCACCAAGGTCCACGACCCCTGGCGCAGGCAACAGGTCGCATACTTGCCTGCTGCCGCTTGCCCCTTAGGCCAGCGGCCAAAGTGGGAGACGAGCGTGCGCTCCGGCCAAACATAACTTTCCTTCGCGACTTTTTCCAAGGGTTCGATCAAGCTTCGACCCTCCACTTGGGCGCCGATCTTGGCATCGGTTTTCGCTCCCGCGATGGCGGCCAGCGTGGGAAACAGATCGATGTGCGCCGCGGTCGCTTCGATCGTGTGCGGCTCGATTCTTCCCTTCCAGCGCCAAAAGGCAGCCCCTCGCGTTCCGCCGCGCCAGACCGTTCCCTTGGCGCCGCGCATGCCCGCGTTGAATCGTTGAACGCCGACCGTGCCGCCATTGTCGTTCATGAAGATGACCAGCGTATTGCGCTCCAGTCCGGTCTTTTCCAGATAGGTGAGTAAATCGCCGACACGATCGTCGATGTTGGCGATCATCCCGTAAAACTTGGCTTCGTCCGCGCTGACTTTTCCCTTGTACCGGGCTTCGTCCTCAGGGCGAACTTGCAAGGGACCGTGAGGCGCATTGGTGGCGATCCAGGCCAAGAACGGTTGCGACGGTTTCTCCTTCACCTGGTCGATCCAGCGGGTGGCCTCGCCAAAGAAGAGATCGGTGCAATAACCACTCGTTTTGACGAACTTGTCGTTATGCCAGATGGCCGGGTTGAAGTAGGTGTTGCCCGGAGCATCGCCGCAACTGCCGGCATAGCTTTGACCGATGCCGCCGGCGCCATGAATGAACACCTCGTCGAATCCGCGGCGATTGGGTAAATAAGCATCTTCATCGCCCAGGTGCCATTTGCCGAAGATGCCGGTGGTGTAGCCGGCCGCCTTCAGCACCTGTGGCAACGTAAGCGCATCGAGGCGCAACCTCTCGCGCTCGGCGATGGTGTGGGTCACGCCGTTCTTGAATTCATGGCGGCCGGTCAAAAGCGCCGAACGCGTGGGAGAACAGGTGGGGCTGACGGTGAAATCGGCGAAGCGGGCCCCTTCGCGGTGGAGCCGGTCGAGGTTGGGCGTTTTGAGCACCGGATTGCCATGGCAGGAAAGATCCCCATACCCTTGATCGTCGGTGAGGATGACCACGATGTTGGGACGGGAGTTCGTCAGGGCTTCCGCACCCAGAAGATTAGGCACAAAAACGATCGCTGATAAGAGCAGCTGGAAGCGCCGCCAGAGAGGAGAGATCATGATCTGGTTTCCGGGACGAAAAAAACGGAACCAAGAAGCTGCCGAGGAACGGTTACTATAGAGGTTTCACAACAGGGTCCGGGCAGAATCGAAATGCAGGAGATTGTCCGATTTTCCCCCGGGGATTTGCGTGCGCGAGTCCTGTTTGCCGCCTCTCAATCCCATCCTTTGCTTCGATTCGCAAGCTGGCGGTTCGCGGATAGGGAGAGCTCCTTTGGCGGTGCTCTTGCAGGCTCAGCGTGAATTCTCTTGCTGAACGGCACGCCTGGGCATTGATTAAAGAGGAAGCCCCCTGCGCATTCCTTTTGCCCTCCATCGGTGGGAACCTTTATGCCTGCTTCCGGTAGAGTCCTTGCCTTGCTCCTCCATGTCTGTCTGGTTCCCCTGAGCGCCGGATATGAAAATCCCGTTTCGGCGAATGGCAAGGCCGCATCACTAAAGGGGCCGGAATATGTCGAACTGACTCGCCCCGGCGCCCTCGTGATCATTGGAGGTGGTTCCACACCCCAAGATGCGATGAACTGGTTTTACAAGCAGGCCAAAAAGGGGACGAATCACCTGGTGGTCATCCCGACCGCGAGCGCCGAAGCGGGCAAGGCGCCCGATGCCGAGTGGATCAAGTCCCACGAAAAAGAAGTGGGCAAGGTCACGCTCCTGCATCCCAAAACACCCGAACAGGCCAAGAGTCCTGAATTCGCCCAGCCGATTCGCGAGGCTTCGGCAGTATGGATCAGTGGGGGCGATCAAAAGCGGCTCGCGGACGCATTCGTCGGCACGCCGGTCCAGACGGAACTGAAAGAACTGCTCAAACGAGGCGGCGTGATCGGCGGCACCTCGGCCGGTGCGGCCATCGTTTCCGAGACGATGATCGCCGGCGGCAATCCCGAACCGATCATTTCCACGGGGCTGGGCCTACTGCCCCGCATCGTCGTCGACCAGCATTTCAGCGAACGCAAACGCCACCCGCGACTCGACAAGGCGATCCACCTTCACCCCACCCTGGTCGGCCTCGGGCTCGACGAAGGCACCGCAGCGATCATCGAAGGGCGTAACATCCGTTTTGTGGGAAAAGGACAGGCTCACTTGCGCTGGAAGGGTTCCGAGAAGGAGCTTTCGCGGAAAGCCTACAAGCTTGGCGACTACGACGACCTCGTGCGCATCTTCCGCCTGCCCCTCGGCACGCTTGCCGCGAAGCCGCGAGGCAAGCCTCTCATGGAAAAAGGCCATGTCATGGCGGTCGGCGGCGGGGGGATGGGCCGCGATTTACACAAGCGCTTTATCGAACTCGCCGGAGGGCCGGATGCCTTGATTGTGGTCCTGCCAACCGCGAACGAAGGGAATCGATTCCTGGAAGGCAAGCAGACTGAGAACCCGTTCGTGAGAGCCGGCGCCAAGCGGGTCAAATCGTTGACCGGCATCACCCAGGCCGAAGTGGAGTCCCCCGATTTTTTGAAGGCGCTTTCTGAAGCGGGCGGCGTCTGGTTTGGCGGCGGCAGGCAATGGCGCTTTGTCGACGCCTATGAAAACACGAAGGCTTTCGAAGCGATGCGCGGCGTGCTTGCGCGCGGCGGCGTGATCGGCGGCAGTTCCGCCGGCGCGACCATCCTGGGCGATTATCTCTGCCGGGGCAATCCCCTGGGCAATCTGGAAATCATGATGCCCGGCTACGAACAGGGCTTTGCGTTTTTGCCCGGAGTTGGCATCGATCAGCACTTCACGCAGCGCAAGCGATTCCAGGAGATGGAAGCGTTCGTCACCTCCAAGCCCTGGTATGTGGGGATCGGGATCGACGAAGCGACCGCGCTGATCGTCGGTCCCGAGAAAGTGGAGGTGATGGGACCAGGCAAGGTGCATGTCTATCCCACCGGCGGCAAGAAGAAGGAATTTGCCCAGGGAGACAAGATCGACAAGGACTGGTGCCAGGCTGAAAAAAAATAGAAGATTTTACGCATTCAATTTTACAAACTGAATGAGTAAAATTTTCACCGCATCGCTTTCGCCAAGTGAACAAAGCGGTAATTCTTGGCGGTTTTTTCTCGAGCTATTTTGCAGCTCTTATTCCACCAACAATAATTCCCGCACGCACACATCGCGCGCATCGCACAGGATGCGCAGTTGCTCGACAATCGGGTCGAGCTCGCCCTTGGGCAGATCGGCCAAAAGCCGGCGGGCAGCGTCAAACTCTCCCAGTTGGCGAAGCGCCTCCGCTTTCATGAGCAGTTCGCCGATCTCCGCACCATCGAGCAGGTGAACGAGCGCTTCGAGGTTGGACCGGCGCGAACCGGTCGCCGTTTGCAGCGAATCGGTCAGAGAATCTTCACGATGCGGGTCGTTGCCGCGCCACCAAGCGAATACCCGCAGGGTCCGCTCTTCCACCTTGTCGCGCGCTAATCCTCCGGAAATCGCCGCGAAATACTGCTCTTCCGTCGGCTCCTCGGCCAGCGGTGCTTTCGTCCAGGCAGGGTCGGTATCGTCCAGATCGAATTCCTCGGAACTGGGCGACAGCTCCCCGACTTTTTTCGCATCGTTCGTCCAGTAGGGGTCTTTGCAACGGACGCAAACGATCACCTGGGGAGGCTCGGGCGCCAGGGGCGATTCCTGCTTGCCATCGGTCCAGATCCGAGCACCGACCGGGTTGTCGCCCAGTAGTGTCGTATGGCGCACAAGAACCTGGCAATGAGGGCAGGAAATGACCCGCTCTGGACCGGGAAGCATCTGGCGAAACCTTTTTGCAAAACCCTTGCGTTTTTTTCTTCCGCGTTTCCACGTTGAAGAAGGAAGATGGGGTTCTATTTGAGTTCGGGGTCCTTCTCTCCGTCGGCCTTGCGGTAAAGCCCCGTGGGAATCAGGATCTCTTTTTCAATCTTGTCCCCGGCGCCATAGCGGACAATCTGCTCCACCGTCTTGGCGGCAATTTGCTCCGGAAACTGAATCGGATCGGCGTAAATCTTTCCCGCCTTGATCGCTTCCTTCCCCTCTTTCTGCCCATCGAAGCCGATGATCAAAATGCCGGTCTTCGCGGCCTTTTCCAGCGCCGCGCGGCAACCGAGCGCCGAGGGATCATTGATGCAAAACACGGCCGCCAGATCGGGCACCGCTTGCAGTATGTCTTCCGTGGCGCGGGCGCTTGGCTCAGGCAACCCATTGCCTGGCAGCTTGCGCACAATCTGAATCGCCTTGGCGGGGTTGGCGGCATTGTGCGCGCCCAGAACTTCCTCAAAGCCCCTAACCCTCATAATGCAAGACTCGGCCTCGGGGTAGTCGAGGATGGCAATTTTGCTGGGTTTTCCCGCAACCGCTTCGATCATCGCCTTGGCAGCTTGCCGGCCTCCTTCGAGGTTATCGGTCGCGATGTGGCAAACAACGAGTTCCTTCGATTTCGCGTCGGTGCAACCGGTGTCGGCCGTAAACACGGGAATACCGGCCTCGTGCGCTTCCTTGATCGCCGGTCCGATCGCCATGGCATCGCGGGGGCAAAGGACAATCGCGGTGGCTTTCTTGACGATGAAGTCCTTGACCTGGTTGTTTTGTTTGGCCGCGTCCATCTCGGCACTGACCACGATCGCTTCCATCCCTTTTTTCGCGGCTTCGGCGGTGATCGTATCGCCGATCGTTTTGAAAAAGGGATTGGTCAGGTTCATGACCGAAACGCAGATGAGCCCTTTGGAAGCGCCCCCCTTGCCCGTTTCCTTGGAGGAAACCGTTCCTTTTTTGGCGGTAGGTTCCCCACCGCAACCTGAGATCGCTAGAAGCCCAAACGCTCCCAAAAAAGAGATCGCGAAAAACTTCATGGGAAAGGCCCCGAGGAGAGAGAGAAAATCGAGGAAGGTTTCAGGGAAAGCTAGGCAATGGAGGGGCTGAGACCAGTCCCCAGTCGCCCTCCCAAACTCATGGCAATGGTTGCGAGGCGGGCTCGGTTTTTTCCGCCTCAGCCGGTGTTTCCTGAGGGTGAACCGAGGCTTTCGAGAGAAAATTGAGTACGAGCACCCCGGCAAGGATCAGAGCAAAACCGACAAATCCCCAGGCATCGATTTTTTCACCATGAAAGATCCAGGCAAATGCCACGATGAACACCAGCCCCAGACCCGACCACAAGGCATAGGCCACTCCGGTCGGAATCTTCTGCACCGACCAGGTCAAGAACAAAATCGCCAGCGAATAGCCGGCCCCCACGACCAGTGTCGGCCCCCACCGGGTGAAGCCGTTGCTTGATTTCAAGGCGGTCGTTCCAATGACTTCCGCCAAGATCGCCAGAAGCAGCCAGAGGTAATGCATCGCCTCACCTTCCGTTTAGAAGCCGGTCCAAACGGGATCGCGCCCCTCAAAAAAAAGCAAAAAAAATCAAAGGGCGAGCATGGCATGAGACGCCGGGTCCGACGAGACCTGGAGATCCAGCGCCGCGGACAGCCAGTTGTACAAAGTCTTTTCCGCAAGGGTCCACTGGCTGTCGTAGGCGATCAACTGGCTGCAGGCCGCCATGAATCGCTTACGCATCGCCTCGGGGCATGCGGCCAGCGCGCTCAGGTCGCTCGTCGACAGCGCCGGGCTCAGAGCGAGCGGATCGCCCGTCGGCGGCGCCGATTTTGCAAGCGATGTCATCGCTCGACGCCAGGCGGTTCGCAGCGGCTCGCCTTGCATACCGGTGGCATGAGCCACGGCGGCAAGGGCGTGGACGGCGGCTTCAAAGGGATTGACGTCCTTGGCCGCCGCGGCCCGCTCTGCCGGTGACAACAGTAACAGACCGACGACCTGCCTGGCACAGGCTGTTTCCAGATCCACTTGAGGCGACGCGTCACGAATCGCGGCGTAAAGCGCCTGTTTCTGAGGATCGGAAAGGTGGCGAATAAAGCCCGCGATGCGGGCAAGAATTTCGGATGTTTGCGCTCCGTCAAGGTTTTTGAGCCTTTCTTCCCAGGCGGGAATGGCTGCCTGCAAGGCGCCTACATGCGCCTGCCGGCCCAATCCGCATAGAACGCAAACAAACGCCGCGGCATCAAGCGCATTGTTGGGAATGCCAAGGTCATCCTGCTTTTGCCTGATGGCCGCGGCCAACTGCTTGTCAAGCGCAAGAGCGGTTTGCACTTCACTCGTGGGATTCGGCGCGGGAGCCCCCGTGGCCGCCTCGGCGAGAATCTGGTATCCGGCCGCTTTCTGCAGAAAATCGCGCCCCTTGTTCTTGGCTTTTTCTTGAGCTTCTTCCGAAGCATCGACTTGCTCGGGATTGTCGAGCGAGACCCTGGGATATTTCCCATCCCATTGGGGGTCGATCTGGCGGATGCGATCATCCAGAGGCGGATGCGAGTCGAGCGACAAGGCCGACGCGGCAGCCGAAAGACCGCATGCAAAGAGCATGTGATTGACTTCGGAGACGCCGACCGCTTTCAATTTCCCATGATTGGCGAAGCCGCCGATTTTTTTGAGCGCTCCGGCAATGCCATCGGGGTTACGGGTGAACTGCACCGCGCTGGCATCGGCCAGGTATTCCCGCTGGCGGCTGATCGCCGCTTGAATGAGGCGGGCAATCCCCTCGCCCACAAGACCCAAGATCCACAAGGCCGCGCCGATCAAAAGAGCGACCATGATGATTGCGCCCGTGTTGTCCTTGCCGGAATTGGAGTTGGAGGAACGGGAACTGCCGCTGGAGCGGGATTCAAGAATGATCCGCACCAGAATTTGACCCAGAAAACTCAAGACGAGCAGGCCGAAAACAAGCCCCATGAGGCGGATATTCAACTTCATATCGCCATTGAAAATGTGACTGAATTCGTGGGCAATCACTCCCTGAAGTTCGTCGCGCGACAAGAGTTCGATGCTGCCGCGAGTGACGCCGATCACCGCATCGGCAGGAGAATATCCCGCGGCGAAGGCATTGATACCGTCTTCATCAAGCAGATAAACCGGCGGCACGGGTATCCCTGAGGCCAGCGCCATTTCCTCGACGATATTGAGTAGCCGCCGTTCCAGGGGATCGCGAGTCGCGCCGCGCTGAAGCAACTTCCCTCCCATCGTTTCGGCGACGGCCTTGCCTCCTCCAAACGAAAGTTGCATGGTACGCACCGTCGAGCCGCCGCCCACGACGGCGATCATCAACACTCCCACCCCGATCGCCAGGGTCGGATAGGCCGGGTCTTTGAGCCGGTCCATGTAAAGGACAAACAGAAGGCCTTCGACCGTAATGAAGAGAAAGAGGAAGGCGATGACGAGCAGCACGAGCAGGAATAAGGTGCGGCCGCGTGCCTTGTCCTGATGGATGTAGAAATTCATGGAACCATCCCGGAAGTGCAACTCGGATCAGGAAAAGTCCCGATCCGAGTTCCTGATGCTCACGTCATTTTTGGCCAAGGGATCGAGAACGACCCGGAAAGCCAACGAGACTACCGCTTCTGCGAGAACTTAAGCTTCTACGAAAATTTGACCTTCTACGAGAACTTAACCTGGGGCGCCTGACGATCGGAGATATTCTCCAGTTCGAAAAGGCTGGCCGGGTAGAAGCCGAACATGCCGGCGAAAACGACGGCGGGGAACCCTTCGCGGTAGGTGTTGTAGTCGGTGACCTGATCGTTGAACCCCTGGCGGGCAAAGGCCACCTTGTTTTCGGTGGAGGTCAGCTCCTCCTGCAGGTTCATCATGGTCTGATTGGCTTTGAGATCGGGGTAGGCTTCGGCCAGGGCGAACAAGCGGCCGAGGCTGGCATTGAGTTGACCTTCGGCGGCGGCCAGTTGTTTCATGGAGTCGGGATCGCCCGGATTGGCGGCCACTTTTTGTGTCACTTGCACCGCCTGGTTGCGGGCTTGCACGACCCCTTCGAGGGTCCCTTTCTCGTGAGCCATGTATCCCTTGACCGTTTCCACCAGGTTGGGGATGAGGTCGTGACGCCTTTTGAGCTGCACATCGATCTGGCTGAAGCCGTTCTTGTAGCGATTGCGTTTGCCGACCAGGGCGTTATACACCCCGATCGCATACAGGATCGCCAGGACGATGACCCCCCCGGCAGCGATCAGGCCGATCAGCAACGGGGAGAAATTCGAGCCATCTGTTTGCGCGAACATTGGTTTCCTCAAGAGATTGGGACACTGCCGGCCAATAAGGAGGCACAGCCTTACAGGAAATGACCGGGCCAAGTGATTTTATACCTCCGAGGGGGGTTCCTTTGAAAAACCGCTCCAGGGCTGTGGATTTCGCCGATGCGCACTATGCTTGGATTGGGAACTTCTGCTGGAAAGCCCCGTTATTGGAACCTTTTGAAACCTGGGTGAATTGCATGGATAAATCGTTGCCGCGGTCCACGAGGATCGACATTCCCGCCAAGGCTCGCAAGGAGTTGGTTGCGATCCTAAATCCAATCCTGGGTTCACTTTTGGATCTTTGGAGCCAGGTCAAACAAGCTCACTGGAACATTCACGGCGCCACCTTCATCGCCATCCACGAGTTCCTCGACAAGATCGCCGATTCGTTGGTGGATCAGGTGGACGAAGTGGCGGAAAGAATCGTGCAGCTGGGCGGGGTCGCCGAAGGGACGATCCGCATGGGTTCCAAGTCCACCATCCTCAAGGAATCGGAAACGGGCGTACTGCCGATCCCCTCGGCACTGGAGGGCTTGGCCGATCGCTTTGCCAAGATCGGCGCACTGATGCGCAAGGAGATTGAGCACAGCGACGAACTGGGCGATCCCAACACGGCCGACATCTTGACCGGCATTGGCAACGACCTCGACAAGAACCTCTGGTTCATCGAGTCTCACTTGGGCAAGTAACCGGTAGGCAAGAAGGTCGGTCGAATCGCTGACGAGAGATCCCTCGGTCCGGTCCGCTTACATGCGGATGCGGACCCCATTCTTTTCCAGGTTGCGCAAAAACAGCCAGCACAAGCCGATATCGATTACCCAGGCACCGAGGACATACCAGAGGGGAGCATCCTTGGGTGTATAAGGGTGTAATAGGTCCTCAATCATCCCCAACAAAATGTAGGCCACCAGAGCATTACCTCCCAAAGTGGCAAGAAAAGACCAGGACCATTTGAGCCGATCGCAAAAGAAGACAAACACGGCATAGGTCGCCATGGCAAAACCAGCCGCGAATAAGAGATAAGTGACGCTGCCGGCGCGCTGGCTCATCGTCCAGATATTGATGCTTCCTTTTCCGCCGGCGGGAGGAACGAAGGGCGGTTCCAGAAACCAGTGGCTGCGGTCGTTGGGTGGGAAAAACAGGTTCAAGCAAGACAGAGCGTACGCGGCCACCATGCACACCGCTCCCCAGGTCAATAGTTTGGCAATCGCACTCGAAGATTGCTGCGGCCGCGTCCAGTCGTAAGCAAACGAACCCGCAAGCAAGGGAATCGTCCAGGTGAGGAACCCGAGTGGGCCGCCGTCGATTCCCACCGGGCTCGTCAGCACCCACTTGTAGTTAAACCAGAACGATAGCCCCAGATGCAGGCCTCCGGAAAAGAGGGCGAAGGCCACGCGTGGCCAGGTCCCCAAACCGATCACGGGCAACACCCACAGGCTGGTGACCGCGATATGTGTCAGCGTTTGAAACGGGCCTCGTTTGCACGCTTTTTCCAAAAACTCAAGCGGCGTCATCTGCCTGAGTTCCTCCCACGAGGAAACGCTGCCACTGAAGTGATGCACCACCAGGCCAATGAGTAACAGGCCAATGCAGCGCTGCATCACGCGGCCCAGAGCCGAACCGATGCCGAAGCGCTCCAGGTTTTTGAGGAAGGTCAATCGATAAGCAAATCCCACCGCGAAAAAGAACTGCGGCATGATCGCATCGGCATAACTGAAATAGGTGTGATGATGCCAAAAAACCGGGTGAATGACCGCGTAACCCGCCAGGAAATTGACGAAGGCCATTCCCAGAACCGTGTAGCCACGGAACTGGTCAAGCGATACCACCCGGTCGGAAGGGGACTTTGCCGCGGTGTCGGGTTTCGCGTCCAAGGCCGTCGTCGGGGCGGGGGCGGTTTCAGACATGGCAGGAATTCCCGGGCCGAAAGATATGGATTGAGGAAGATTCTACGGCTGTTTGATCAGCCAGACTTCCGTAACCCGCGATTGCTCGCGCCAGTTGAGGTGTGATTCTTCAGGAGTGTCCCAGGTCAGCGTCAGCTTGCCTTCTATCAATGCCTTCGGATCCACGGGGTATTCCTTGAAGTCGCCGTACCCCTTGCCATCGAGCGACGCCTTGACCAGAACTCCATTGATGCGCAAAAGCGAATCGCGGTAGCCCGTCATGCGGATCAAATACTTCCCTTGGGGATCGAGGTTTTCGTATTTGAGGGCGATCGGCCAATCCATGTTGGTCATCCAGGTGAGGCGGCGGCGATTGCGCCCCTTGTCCCACCAGCTATGGCCGGGGGTCGGATTGCGTAGCATCAAGGGATCGGTGTTTTGACCTTCGCCGCGCACCACATGCGCCGACTTCCCCGGGTGGCCGACGGCATCGTAAAAGCCGCCAGGGCCCGGGTTTTCCCAGTTGCGCAGGCCATCAAGCTTCGCGATTTTCTTGGCTTCGTCCGAAAGTTTGGCAATCGCGCCAAGCTGGTCTTCCATCCACCAGCGGTTGTTGAGCGGTTGATCGAGGAAGTCGAGAATGCAACCGCGCTCCGTGCCGCTGGCGTTGTATTTCTCGACACTGGTTTGCAACTTGATCGAGCGAAAGAGATCGTCGCACAAGGCCACGACGCGCTCGCGCAGTTGGGGTTTGACCGAATGCTCGTCGGCTTTTTTGAGGATGTCGAGCGCTTGCTTGATCGCGGCATCCGCACCGATCGTCTTGGCCAGACCAAGAGCTCGATTGGCCTCCTCTTCCAGCCGATTTTCTTGCAGAAGTCGATGGCGGGTGTACGCATCGTAATAGGCGCGAAGCACGCACATTTGCCAGCGCCAGTTGTCCTTCAAGGCGGGATGGCGCGTTTCGAGATCCTTCCACAGAGCAAGCGTTGCATCGACCGAGCCGTTCTCGGCAAGCGATCCTTCCCAGTTTCGCTCCAGCGCAAGAATACCGTCGGCTGCGCTTTCCGCGACTTCGTGATGGAAGAAAAACCGGCAGTATTCCAGGAGCATCTGGCGCGGAGTGACCGTGGGATCCCAGCCCAGACGACTCCAGATCACCTTGTTCACATCGTCGTGAACGCCATCGGAATAGGAGATCGATCCGACGGAATGCGGGGCGAACCAGTTGTGAATCAGGGTCTCGTGCAGGGGGCGGGGGTTGATCGGTTCGCGGCCTAAAGTGACGGCGAAGGCCGGATCCCACCAAGCCACCGGGTACTGACACCGAATCGTATGGGTGATGTCGGGATACTGGCGAACGCCATAGGCGCGGTCAAGACGCTTGCGGGTTTCATCGATCGGCGGACTCGACGGACCCGCGACAATGCCGCCAAACCAGGTGGGTTTGTTTTCCTTGAGCCAGGTGTACACATAATCGATCTTTTCCCGGTTGTAGCCCTGCAGCGATAGCCAGACCTTGGCCTTGGGGTGGTGCTTGTTGAGACTTGCAGCAAGATCGGCGCAAAAGGGCATCACGAGCTTGGGATGATTGTCGCCCGGATCGCCACCCGGGACGAACACGCCGTCGATGCGCGGAGCCGCCTTGTAAAGCGCCTCGTTTTCGGCCATCGATTTCTCGCGCTTGCTGGCGTCTTCCAGTTCAAAGTCGGCAGGAACCCAAAGCCAGTACTGCATGCCGTAGCGGGCGCAGATCTCGCTCATGGCAACATTCATTCGTTCGCGCGAAACGACCTGATGCGGCGAGGCGGTCGTGTCTTGAAACGGGATGTTTTCAATGGCGTTCGTGCCAAAGATCGCCAGTTCGCGGATGTAGCGATCGAACTGCTTTTCGTCCCAGCCATCCCAGGAATTGGCACGGGGGCGGAAGCCGAGTTGATGGCCGCGGATGGGATAGGCGGGGGAGGTGGCGACGCTGATGGAGCTGGGCAGTTGGATGGAGGTTTTGGTCAGATTGAGTTCGCGCAAAAGATGGCCGACGCCGAAGATCAAACCGGCGGGGTCTTTGCCTACGATCCAAACAATGGGACGTTTGGCGTCCGTGGTGTCCAGATACAAACAATAACCTTCGTCCTTGAGGGCCGGGTAGGCCTGGGAGATGGGGGAGGGAATTTTTTCGAGGCCTTCGAGCGAAGTCGCAAGGAGGATCGCAGGGCCGTTCTGAGGTAATTGATTTGCTGTGGGGAGCGTGACACCGGTGCGGCTGGCCACTTCTTCAACTAGCATTCGCAACGCCGTTTGTTCCACAGGCGAGGCCTTCGCCGAAAGCAGAACGGCGGGGGCACCGCTGAGATCGGTTTCCGCCGGAAGGGTGGTCGAAGCAATCGAGAAGAAACAAAGGAGAGATGGAACGAGCATGCGAGGTCCCCATCGAAAATCCGGCCGTGTGATTGCGGTTAGGTTATGTAGGTTGGGGAAACGAAGGAGGTGAGATTGCGGCGAAGAGGATTGGTTTCGTTGCCAGGGAGGACATGCAAGCGTAACGGCTTGGGCACTTGGGAGTTATGTTGAATTCTGGCTTACACGCCATCCACTTTTAGTGACCGATAATGGCGAGCGTGGAGCGTCAGCTCGATGATTCTCTAACCGTAATGCGTCACGGGAACTGTCACTTTGAACGGCTCAGAACCGGTGGACTGACGCCCACCGCTCACCTGCTCCTGTCTATTTCTACTGACCGAAATTGGTGAGCGGTGGGCGTCAGTCCACCGGTTCTGTAACATTCACGCCTCGCTGAATATTGCCGTATTGTCATCTGAAATACAACAGACAACAACACGACGTTCACAACAGTCAATAATCCGCCCCGTTCATTTTACCCATAAAAACAACGGAAACTCCTGGTTCTTCACATACTCAACAGCCGCATTCACAGAATCTTGATTCTTCAGTCGCCGACATGATCCCGACTGAGTCCACCAAGTGCCGCTTTTTGGCTTCCCGAACCGTGAATTCAAAGCCCGGCTTCCATAGCTTTTGAAATCCCCAAGCATCAATTGAGGATCGGGATCTCCCCCCACCCCAACGACCAAATGAACATGATTCCCCATGATCGCACCGGCGATCAATTCAATGAATCGAGCCCTTGCAGTAATCCCGAACTGTTCCCAAAGTACTTGAGATTGTTCGATGCCAAGAAAAACTGGCGATCCTTTCATCAGTTTCTTTGCATGGAGTTCCAGACCTCTCCGCTTCGAGTTGAGCTCTGTCTCAAACTGATTGTGCCGGACCTTCGGCCCGTCCTCCGACCTCACATCACTGACAAATCCTCGGTCATCACCCGGCAACCAGGTGCCATAGGTCGTCCAGGTAAAAAACCAGTATCTGTCCATCTTTAAGGCTTACCCTCAATCCCCCTCATACCTCCACTCATCCCCTTGCTCCAGAGCCTCCCTCCCCGGCGGAATCATCTTCCGTTCCCGAATCGAGCAATAACCAATTCCCCCCAACCGGCCGATCGCATCCAACTCTCCCGGCTCCACGTGCAACCGCTCTTTGACAAGCTCATCCGCAATATGAATCCGCACAACTTCCACCAAAATCACATTGCCCGCACCGGGCTTCCCCGGCTTCAGCCTCTGCACCGAAAAAGTCCGGCATTCAAACGACACTCTCGCTTCGGCTAACCGCGGCGCATCGACCACTTTTGCCCGCACTGCCGTCAAGCCCGCCAGGTCAAACTCGCTTTCCTCTGGAGGCAATGGCTCCGCACAGGCGACGATCTTTCTTGCAATCTCCCGATGCGCAATGTTTACCGTCAAACAACCCCGGCCGCCTTCACCCACCGGCAAAAGATTGGCCAAACTATCCTTGTCCTGGCCCCTGGGGTTGTTAGCGATCCCCAAGACCAACAACATCGGATCGCCGCTGATTGCATTGAAAAAACTAAAAGGGGCCAGGTTGGCCGAGCCCCCCTTGCTGTAGGTGCCCACGACCGCAATCGGCCGCGGCACCACCGAGCCAATCAACAAGTTGTAACGGACCTTGGGATCAAGGTCGTTTGGATCGATTTCCATGGGATTTCCAAGGGACTTCCGAACCGCTCAAAGGAAATTCAAGAATCCCTGAGCGGCTTGATCAATACAAGACTATTACGACCGCTTTTATCGTATTTCTCGCGCCGATTGGGAGGCAAGTCGTCGGGGCTGCCCGGGCCGAACCCTCCTTTTTGCAAGAAGAAATTAAACGCCTGGGTCGAAAGGCAGAAAATCTTCTGGTAGCCGGTACCCCGCGCCTGATTCTCGGCGAAGGCAACCAACCGTTTGCCGATTCCCTGATTTTCGTAGCGCGGATCGACGCACAGGCAGGCCAGCTCGGCCATGCCCCGGTCGGTAAAGGGGTGCAAGGCCACGCAACCCACCGGCTCGCGATCGAGTTCAAACACGAAAAAATCTTCGGCTTGCCGCTCGATCTCCGCGCGCGTGCGCTTCAGCAATTCATCGTTGGCCACCGACTTGGCGATCAGCCGGTGAATCGCCGTGACATCCTTCTTGCGCGCCTTGCGAATCGCCTGGTATTCGTTGGCATGAATCAGCGTGCCGATCCCCTCGTTGGAGAAGACTTCCGCGAGCAGCCCCTCCTCGACGCGCCCATCGATGATGTGGACCCGGGGAATACCGTCTTGCACCGCTCGTAGCGCCTGGTCGAGCTTCGACTGAATGTCGGCAGGTAGATCGGGCCGAGCCTTCTTCGCCAGGATCCCGGCTTCCTCCTGGGAAAGCTGCCTCAATAGCACCGTCTTCTCGACCTGGCCGCCACGCAATTCCGAATGACCTGAATTGAGGATTTCGCGCGCACGGCTCAAAGGCAGTTCGATGCCAGGTCGAGTCGTCAGGTAAATCAGCTTGGTCGCTTGCAGTGCCCGCGCCACTTCGACCGCGACGACGTCGCTATTGAGCCGGTAGGAATTGCCTTCGCCATCGCAACCTACCGGAGGGACGACCGGAACCATTTCGAGCGAGATGAGGTGCCTGAGCATTTCGGCGTCGATCCGTTCGACGCGGCCCGTATGCAGATGGTCGACCCCGCCAAGGATGCCCGCCGGGTGCGCGACGATCGCATTGGTGATCGCGCCGCGCAGATCGGCCAGCGACAAGCCCTCAAGCAGCTCATGGCTGACACGCCCCGAGGCGAGCAAGGCCAGTTGCAGCGTTTCGAAATCGGAGACACCCGAGCCATCGAGGTTGCTCGGAGCCTTGCCCAGTTGCGTGCCCAGCCGCGCCAGCTGATGAGCGGCGCCATGAACGAGCACGACCCCGACCCTTAGCGATCGCAATAACGCGAGATCGAGCAACACATTGCGGAAATTCTCATCTTCGACCACCGCGCCATCGACGGCGATCACGAAGATTCGGTCGCGAAAGCGCGGCACATAACGCAAGATTTCGCGCAAATCGCTCAAACGGCGGCCGCCCTGGGGCTGGGCCTGACTCATGCATGTTCCTCGGGTTGGATCCTATCATCCGGGTGCCTGCCGTTGGGTCCTTACCCATCGCGACCTCCCCAATGCAAAAAGGCTAGCACGGAGCGGGGGTCCGGCAAGTTGAACCATCCCCCCACCCGCCTAGCATGATTTTATTCATAATCCATCTCTCCAAGGAAGTCGGGCATGAGCGCTGAAGGCGTGGAATTAGTGGTGATCATTGGTTCTGGACCTGCCGGTTGGGCAGCCGCGATTTACGCGGCCCGAGCCAGTCTCAAACCGCTCGTGTTCGAGGGGGCCGTCACCGAGTCGAACCGCCTCAAGGGCACCTTGCCGCTTGGCCAATTGAACCTGACGACCGAAGTCGAGAATTACCCCGGTTTTCCTTCCGGTCCCCTGCGCGAATACCTGGCCGGAGCCCTACCCGAAGATCGGCGTCCTTTCTGGATCCAGGACAACGAAAAGCAACCCGCCCACGGGGTCACCGGCCCCGAGTTGATGGAATTGATGCGCCAGCAAGCCGTCAACTTCGATACCCGCATCATCACCGACGATATCGTTAAAGTCGATTTCTCGAAGCGCCCCTTTACGATCACCTCGATTGCCAACGGCACCGTCAAGGCGCACTCGGTCATCGTCGCCACCGGCGCCCGGGCCAATTACCTGGGTTTACCCTCGGAAGAGAAATTTAAGAACCGCGGCGTGTCGGCCTGCGCGGTGTGCGATGGCGCCCTGCCTCGTTTCCGCGGCAAGCCGCTGGTGGTGATCGGCGGCGGAGACACCGCCGTCGAGGAAGCCACTTACCTTTCGAAGTTCGCCAGCACCGTTTATCTGGTGCATCGCCGCGACAAACTGCGCGCCAGCCGCATCATGGAACAGCGCGCGCTGTCCAACCCCAAAATCACCCCGGTTTGGAATAGCCAGGTCGAGGAAGTGCTCGGCAACGACAAGGATGGGCTGGTCGGCGTGCGCGTGAAAGCAACCGATGGCTCGACCAAGACCCTTGACGCCACCGGCATGTTTGTCGCGATCGGCCACACCCCCAACACCGACTTCCTCGGCGGCCAACTGGCGACCGACGACAAGGGGTACATCGTTTGGCCCAAGGCTCATCGCACGAACACGAGCGTCGAAGGCGTCTTCGCCGCGGGCGATGTCGGCGACAACTATTATCGTCAGGCGATCACCGCCGCGGCGTCTGGTTGCCAGTCGGCGCTCGACGCGGAACGCTGGCTTGCCGCCGAAGGAATCGAGTGATTCTTCCGATCGTCTAACCGGTAACTCGGGACGAGGGGTCAGGTGCCTCCTCGTCCATCAAGCCCTTTCTACTTCTTGCCGACTTTGTCCAGATCTTGCGCAGCCTGCATGAGCGCCATGGCCGCCCAGGAAGTCGCGGTGCAGGAAATCCACTGATCCTTGCCATGGGGAAATCCCGACTCGAAATAGAGCTGAAACGGCTTGGACCAGCTTTCCACCTTCCACGAGCCGTCGGACAACTGGTCTCTAACGAGCCACTTCACCGCACGTTCGTAGGCCGGATCGGCAGGCTCCAGGGCCCCCAGTTGCCTGAGCGTCACGAGCACGGAACCGGTGGCGTAGGCATCGCTTTCCATCCACTCGTTCTGCGGCCAGCCGCCATCTTCGCGCTGAATTCGCAAAAGACTGCGAATCGCCGCTGCCTTCTCATTTGGCTGCGCTGCGAGCAGATCGAGGATCTTCAAACGAAAAACGCGGTCTTCGGTGTCGCCTGAAGGTTGAGAGCGCAACCAGCCGCGGATTCGTTCCCGGGCTTCCTCGATCTCTTTTTGCTTGGCCTGGGAACCGTAATGCTTCAGGCCGTTTAGACCCAGGTAAGTCGTGGTGATCGAACTCACCTCGGCGGGCGGGCGCTCCGATGAACAAGCAAAGTAATTGTTTCCCTTGACCCGGTGAAGCAGGTATTCGATCACGGCATCGGTCGTCGGATTGGCCGCTTGCCCACCGGTCTGCAAGGTTAATAGGCCATAACCGGCGGTGTCGACGCCTCCGCCCGTGCCGGCTTTTTCCAGGAACTTCTTGCGGTTGTTGTCAAAGAACCGCGCCGTGTGCTGGATCTGGCGAGTGAGCACCTCTTCCTTGATGGCGTAACCTTTTTCCTTCGCCATGGTCAGCGCCATGACCGGCAGCGCCTGATGATGGCAGGAAAAACAGTCCCGGTGAACGATGAATTCGTCGGCCGCACGCTCAAGCAGCCCGAGACTCTTCTGCACCGAAGCCCGGATCGCCTGACTGGTGGGCGGTGCGGAAACGGCATTCGTGGCCGTCAGAAGTCCCCCGAGAAGTGCGCACAACAAGTACGGTCGCTGCATGATGGAACCCCGGCCGATGAAAGGCCCCCGTGGACAGAGGCAGGTTCGTTCATTCTACCTCATGGCTGGCTCATTGGGCGCAACCGCATGGCCTGGCCCCATTCTTGAACGGCGTGAGAGCCTTTGCCGAGGGAGGGATTTGAGGATTGGTTTCACCCAGAGGCGACCGACACCCTATCCTGTTAAAGAGCGGCGGTTCTTCCTTGAAATCCCCCCCTGCGTGGACCATTCCCGATGATCGTTCCCGGTGTCCTCGCGATTTGCCTGGGGGAGTTGCTTGCTGGGGCCGATCCTCTGCCCCGGGGTTGGTCGATCCCCTTCTTCGATCTCGATCGCCGGGCCGATCTTCAAGTGGTCGTCGATCGCGAGGCCGGCCAGTACCTGGGCCATCCCAGCACCTTGTTGCTTGAAGACGGCAAAACGATTCTCTGCGTTTACCCCAAGGGCCACGGCAAGGGAGCGATCGTTTACAAGCGCAGCGCCGACGGCGGTCGCACTTGGTCAGAGCGTTTGCCTGTCCCGGAAAACTGGGCCACCTCCCAAGAAACGCCGACTTTGCACAGGCTAATCGATGCGGAGGGCAAAAAACGGATCGTCATGTTCAGCGGCAAATATCCGGTGCGGATCGCATCCTCGGAAGACGAGGGTGCCACCTGGACGCCGCTGGCCCCCGTGAGCGATTTTGGCGGCATCGTCGCCATGGGCTCGGTGATGGCACAGAATACCGGCAAGGGTCATTACTTCGCCCTGTTTCATGACGACGGGCGCTATTTCACAGAAAAGCCCGCACCCAAGAAGCCGGTGGAATTCACGCTCTACCAGATCGAAACCACAGACGGCGGACGGAACTGGTCAAAGCCCCGCGCCATTCAGCGCTCAAGCGAGGTTCATCTCTGCGAGCCGGGTGCCTTGCGTTCGCCCGATGGAAAAACGATTGCCGTCTTGTTGCGTGAAAATCGCCGCCTGAAAAACTCCTATGTCATTTTCTCGCGCGACGAAGGCAAGACCTGGTCCGAGTCGAAGGAGATCTGCGGTTCGTTGACCGGCGATCGCCATACCGCCGTGCGATTGCCTGACGGGCGCTACTTCATCTCGTTTCGGGACATGGGCCATGAGAGCCTCACCCGAGGCGATTGGGTGGCCTGGGTCGGACGCTACGAAGACATCGAGGCCATGGCGCGGGGAATCGCGCAAGAGGGCGCCTACCGTCTGCGCCTCAAGAAAAACCATAAAGGCACCGACTGCGCCTATCCGGGAGTCGAGTTGTTGCCAAGCGGCGAAATCGTGACCACCACCTATGGCCACTGGGTCGCCGGGCAGGCGCCCTACATCCTTTGTGTCCGATTCGAAATCGGCTTGACCGATCGCTTGTTGCGCGAGGCAGGTAAACCATGATGTCGATCGCCTGGCGCTTTGCCCTTTTGTTGTTGACGCTACTTTCACCGCTCGTTCCGGTACGGGCGGAATCGACCCGGCAAGATCCCGCGCCCCCCAACTGGCAAAAGCGATTCGCCGATTCCGCGGCCGAGGGTTTCGCGCGCTGGGATCTGGATCACGACGGGTACATCAATTTGCGCGAGTCGACCCGGGCGCTTGCAAAGACCGATAACAAGGGAGACGCGGCCGCCGCCATCGCTGCGCTGCATGAACTGTTGCGTAGCACGCGCTGGCGTATCAACGCGATCAATCTTCAGCAGATTCGCGAACCGGCACGCCGGCCCCTGGAAATGACCCAGTGGGAGCCGGTCTTCCAGCGCATGGTTGCAGCCATTGAAAAGCCTGCCAGCGAGATCTTCATGAACGGCGCGCCCAAGCTCGATGGCGTGCGCCAGGGCCGCGAAGGTGACTGCTACCTGCTGGCGGTTCTGGGCGCGCAGCTCAATAAGAATCCGGCGCTGGTCAAGGCAATGATTTCCCCTCGCGAAGGCGGCGTGCTTGTCGATTTTCAGTCGCTCAAGGTCCAAGTCCCTCCGCTGACCGATGCGGAACGCGCCCTGGCCGCGACTTCGGGCGACCAGGGGACCTGGCTATCTCTCATCGAGAAGGCCTGGGGATCGATGGAAGTCGCCCGTCGCGGTGGGGGCCTGACCAACCCGCTCGATGGCGGCGGAGGCGGGGGCAATCCGGCCAATGTCATCCGCATCTTGACCGGGCGCAAAACCATCTCGCGCCAACTGGTTATTGAAGACGGCATCAACGATGTGATCAATGATCTCGATTATTCGCTGCGCCTGTGCAAGGAGGACAAGCGACTCGCGTGTGCCGGCACCGATGCACGCCGCTTGCCTCCAGGAATGGTGCCCAGGCATGCCTACGCCATTCTCGACTACAATCCGCGAACCCGATTGGTAACGATGTGGAACCCCTGGGGCTTCGATCGGGCGGTGCTTGGTGAACCGGGATTGCAAACCGGGTATGCCACCAAGAGCGGCCGCTTCGAGATTCCCATCACCGATTTCGTGCGGGTGTTCGACATGGTCTTCATCGAAAGCGCGAGCAAGGTCGGCGACGATTGATGGAATCTGAATCCCCTTGTCAATCAATTGATGGCGCAAGATCATACCCTTTTCCTGACCACAGAATCCCATCCGGAGACTCACGATGACCGCAATGGCACTGGCGATCCTTCTATGCGCCGCCGACCACCCTCGCGCCGAACTGCTCGTTGAGCCGGCGGACCTGCAAAAGCTGGCGGTTGCCCATTCCTGGGTGATCCTCGACGCCCGCGAGGAAAAGGCCTACCGAGGTGGGCATATCGCGGGAGCCATCTGGGTCGACCACGCCGCCTGGGCCAAGGGTTTTGGCCAGGGAAGCGACACGGCCGCCTGGTCGAACCGAATCGGTGCGCTCGGAATCTCGGCAGATAAAACGGTCGTGATTTACGACGCCAACCAATCGAAGGACGCGGCGCGCATCTGGTGGATCCTCAAATACTGGGGCGTCAAGGATGTGCGCATCCTGAACGGCGGCTGGAAGAGTTGGAATTCTGCGCGACTGCCAGTCATTTTGAAGACCAATCCCCCCACCCCCGTGCCTTTTGCAGCGACCGCTCAAGCGGGTCGATTTTCGGACAAGCAGGCCCTACTGGGATCGTTGAAGGACCAGTCGATTCAGATCATCGATGCTCGCTCGGAAAAGGAGCACTGCGGACAGGAGGCATTGAACAATCCGCGTGCAGGTTCCATTCCAGGAGCCAAGCACCTGGAATGGAGCGAACTGATCGACCCGCAGACCGATCGCTTTCGCGAAGCGGCGCAACTGAAGGAACTTTTCGCAAAAGCAGGCATCGAACTGGAGCGGCCAAGCGCGACGCACTGTCAATCGGGCGGAAGGGCCTCGGTTATGGCATTCGGCATGGAGTTGATGGGAGCGCCCAAGGTGGCAAACTACTATCCCGGCTGGTCGCAGTGGGGCAAGGAACTGGATTTGCCTCTGGAAAAACCAGCCCCCAAGCCGAAACCCTGATCCACCCAGAAATGGTGTTTCTACTTCTCCAGGCGAGGGTCGCTGTATCCTAAAAAGGGACTCACTTCGTTTCGATCAGCTTGTAGGCGAATGCGCCCAGCAGATCGCCCGGTTTACCGCCATGGCACTGGGTGCAATGTCTTGCATTGCGGATCGCACCCATCATCTGCAGTCCTCCGGCAAACTTGGCGACGACAAGATTCTCTCCTTGAGCGATTTGTTGGAACGCGAGTGCTACCCAGGGATCCAGCGGCTGCGTCGGAATGTCCGCCGCTTCCGTCATCCGAGGAAGTTGATCGGACTGATAGACGACAGGCCCTTTATGGACCAATAGGCTCACCAGGTCAAGACGGGCAAGATTCCAGCCTTCGGGCGATTTGGGCATCTACACAAGTGCGTGCGCTTGAAATCCCGCAACATGGTCGATGTCGCGTGCGCAAGCCCCAGGCAAGGCTGAATCCAAATGAAAGGATCGCCAGCGCGATCAAAACGCAACTGCCCAGGACCACGCATTGCCATAAATCGAAAGGGAACATGATTTCAACCAGAAGTGACACATTCATTTTACATGACGGCATTAAGCAAGAGCCGGGAATTCGCAAAGTGTTCCGCAGCCGTCGGCGCACTCAACGAGCCATGCGTTCTCGATAGTCTCGATCCTGAACGTAACCGAATCCCTCAGGGAAGGAAAACTCGACGATGCTTTTTGTATGAAGATCATTAAACCCGTTTGCTTCCGCGTTCCTTGGATTCCGCAACCGGGACAGATCGACTTGGTTCGAAGTGAAGGCCCTTCCTTGCCGGGAAAACGGACGCCTGCGCTCGTTAACCAGCCGCTCAATGGTGTATTCGCTAAGTCGTGGCCCGCGGCTCAGACCAAACCCGTCACTATCAATGAATTCCTGAACGGTCGTCTCATGTACTCGTTTAAGGAACTTCTCAGCCGAATCAAATCGAGGGATTTCTTAATCGAGCAGCAATTCCATCCTCGAAAGTTCCCATTTCCCTTCCGGAGTCAAAGCGCCGTCTGCCAAAGCAATGGGAGGTTTTCCCAAGCGATCCACCAACGAAACCAGAGGAGAAATGGCCAAATAATCCATCGTGATCTCAATTCCTTGCTTTTCCTCAACCAAAGGATTTGTTCTCTCCCGTGAACTCTTCGACCGCTACCAAAGTTACCGTTCGTCTCGGCCTTTCGAATCGAATAGGCAAATGCCCCCAGCAGGTCCCCGCGCTTGCCTCCATGACACTTGACGCATTGCTGGGCATTGCGGATGGAACCCATCATCAGCCTGCCCTCGGGAACGTCTACCACGATCAAGTCCTCGCCTTTCTTGATTCTCTCGAGGCTGGCGGACTCGAACGAATTCAAAGGGCGCGTGGGCGTCGTTTGCACATGATCCATACGCGGAAATTCGTCGGACTGGTACACGACCGGCTGATCATGGATTAGCAGGCTCACGAGGTCGACATGCGAGATCATTTGTCGTGACAGTTCCACTGGCCAATCGCCAAACCGGTGACTTTGAAAGCCTGCCACATGATCCCGATCCTGGAAATATCCAAATCCCGCTGGGAAGGAAAAATCAATCACGCTTTTTGCATGGAGATAATTGAATGATCCCCTTTCCGTTTCGAGTGGCTTTCGCAATTTGGCAAGGTCCACAGAATTCATTGCGAACGAAGGCCCTTCCTGCGGAAATGGCCCATCGCGCTCTTTGACCCGCCACTCAATCGTGCGTTCGCTGATGCGATACCTCCGGCCCTGTCCAAAACCTTCACTTTCAATGAATTCCTGAACGGTCGCCTCATGAACTCGTTTGAGAAATTCCTCCGTCGAGGAGTATCGGAGGATTTCTCGATCGAGTAGGTTTTCCAAAGCTGCCAGCCCTTCTGCGCCTTCCGAATCCAAAGTGTCATTTGGAAGCGCAATAGGAGGTTTCCCCACTTGCTCCACCAACGAAATCAAGGGAAACAGCTCGCGCACATACGTCTGATGCCGAATCGACTGGACGACCCAAAGCGGTACAAGCAAGAGATAAGGAATCAGGCTCAAGGCCGCGACCCAACGGGCCGCATGAACCGTTTCCGGCTTTCTAATCATTAAATAAATCGTGAAACCCGTCAGCAGTAAATATTGCAGCGCTGTGAATATAGTAAGAGTCGTAAAAACTAGAGCGGTAAAACAAAAAGTCAGTCCAATCACGATCCGCCCAAACCTTCGATCACGATTCATGTTCCCGGTAAAGAGGATGGCCCATAAGCCCATGCAAGCTGAAAGGGCCAGAAAGATGAGGACATAATTCATCGCGGCTCTGCCTTTCGCATCATTCTTTTCTCTTGATCATTTCCATTTCACGCCCTGATTGGTTTCGCCAAAAAGCCAAATCTCTTCAAGGATTCAAGGGCGATTGCCAGTCGTTTGAATGGAATAAGCAAAAGCCCCCAGCAGATCCCCGCGTTTGCCTTCATGGCACGGGATACATTGCCTGGCATTGCGAATGGCACCGAGCATGCGCAGACCCTTGGGGACATCCGCCACAATCAAATCCTCTCCCTTCTTGATCCGAGCAAGGGCTGCTTTTTCAAAGGGATCCAGTACCCGCGTCGAAACCTGCTTCACTCGGTCCATGCGGGGCAATTCGTCACTTCGGTAAACGACTGGAGGATTGTGGAGCAACAAGCTCACGAGTTCGATATGGACAATCTTCCAGGATTCGTTTGATTTCAAAGGCCCGCGGAAACGGTGACTTTCAAAACCGGCGATCTGAGCTCGATCCCTGACAAAGCCAAATCCCTCGGGAAAGGCAAAGTTGACCGTGTTCTTCCTGTGAATCGTGTCGAAACCACTAACCTGTTCGGCGTTTCGTAGATTTCCCAGGTCTACGTTTCCCTCGTTGCTCCAGGAAGGACCGATTTGCGGAAAAGGACCCACGCGTTGCGCAACCTGCTCTTCCAGATGGTAGGGCAGCGGCATGCGTTCAATTCCCAATCCCTCACGCTCAAAGAATTCGTGCAGGGTGTGTTCATGCACTCCCTCGAGGAACTTGGCGCGAAGGGAATACCAATCATGACGGAGATCTCTCTCCAGCCCTGCGAGGTTAGCTTCCACCGCCTCGGACATTAGGACATCTTCCGGACAACTCGACGGAGGATGAGGAATGCGTTCGCCAAAGGAGACTAGCGGGAATTGCTCTCTCAATTCCTCGTAGTGGCGCTCGGTACTCTGATAACACCAATAGCCGCCGCCGCCCCATGCCATGGTTGTTAGAAGAAATCCCCACTGAAGCCACCGGGTGGAGTTCCAGGGCCGCAAAAGGCTCACAAGGCCCAATCCAGTCAGGACGAAAACTTGCAAAAACATCGGGGGAATAAGGAATGACAACATGCCAAAAACGATCCAACAGTAATAGAGCACGGTCGTTCGCCAGGATTGAAGGTCGTTGCGCAACCCCCATGCGAGGGCGAATCCAAAGAGAAGCACGCCCAGCGCGAGCAAAACGCAATCACCCAGGGCGGCGTGATGCCAGAGGTTGAACGGGAACGTGATTTTGATTGCCGGAAGGGATCATTTTATTTTACTCGCTTGCGAATCGAATACGCAAACGCCCCAAGCAGGTCTCCGCGCTTGCCGCCATGGCACTGAACGCACTGTTGTAGATTGCGGATGGCGCCCATCATCAGCCACCCCTCGGAAAGATCGGCCACGATCAGGTCTTCTCCTTTTTTGATTCGTTCAAGGCTTGCCGATTCGAATGAATTCAACGGACGGGTAGGCATCGACTGGACGCGATCCATCCGCGGCAATTCGTCGGAATGGTAAACGACCGGCGGGTCATGAAGCAACAGACTCACCAGGTCGACGTGCGTGACGTTTTGATGAGACAATTCTTCTGACCAGTCTCCAAACCGATGACTTTGGAAGCCAGCGACATGGTCTCGATCCTGGATATAACCGAATGCCTCCGGGAAGGAGAAATCGACGACGCTTTTCGCATGAAGTCGATCGAGTGTATTCGTTCCTTTTTCCCATGGCCTTCGCAACTTGGATAGATCGGCGTGATTTGAATCAAAGGATGGCCCTTCCTGCCGGTACGGGCCGGTGCGCTCTTTGACTCGCGAATCGATGATCGATTCGCTAATGGATATGCGGCGGCCCTGTCCCAAACCCTCGCTTTCTAGGAATTGCCGAACCGTCGTCTCATGAACTCTTTTGAGTACGTTCTCAACCATGGTTTCACGCTCTTGATTCACCTGTTCCTCGAGATTGGCGAGCCGATCCTTCATCTCTTGATTCCAGGCCTCCTCCGGCAAGGAAACTGGCGGCATTCCCAACCGATCCGCCAACGAAACCATGGGAAAGCGCTCGCGGAAGTGCGACTGGTTTTGAATCGCGATGGCAATCCAGATCGACACGATCAGGAGATAGGGAGCAAGACTCAATCCCACCCCCCAATGAAACGCATGAATTTTACCCGGTTTTTTAATTATTAAACAAACAAAGTATATAAATAGAAATACGTATTGAATCACGGTAAACCCGGTTGGCCATGCGAAAACCAACGCTGTTAAACAAAAACCAACGCCGATCGCCGCCTTCTCGGATGTGTGATGTCCATTCATATTTGAAGCAATGAGGATCGCCCATAATCCCAGGCAGATCGAAAATCCGAGCGAAACAGCAATGTATTGACTCATTGCAACCTGCCTTTTCGGACGCCATTTGCAAACTGATGGCCTTTTTACCGTGGATCAACACACTTCCCCGCTTTCCCGATCCCAACTGTGAGCACAATGCCCAACCAGCGTCTTGTGCTATTTCTCAATTGATCGCTGAGTTTTGGTGGAATTGTCCGGGGCTGGATCACCCTGCTATCAAACGATTCCACTATATCGCCGATCCTCGTTGACGGCCATGGCATCTTCGCGAAAACGAAACCCTGCCGCCCTCCCCAAGAAAGGGGTTTGGCTCCTTATCTTGAGGGTATGGGGGTTCCCTCTCCTTTTGGCGCTTGAGGTTTCCATGACTGTTCCCCTGGGCTGGATCTGTTCTCTCCTTTTGACCGCACCCGCTGCCGATCCGGCTTCCACGCGGCCCAACATCATCCTCATGGTCGCCGACGACCTTGGGGCCCGGGACCTCGGCTTTTCCGGTAGCACCTACCACAAAACCCCCGAACTCGACCGCCTTGCCGCCCAAAGTCAGGTGTTCACCCAGGCCTATTCCGCCTGCCCCGTCTGCTCTCCCAGCCGCGCCGGACTGCTTACCGGCAAACACCCCGCCCGCCTTCACCTGACCGACTGGCTTCCCGGTCAACCATCGCTGACGAGCCAACCCTTGCGCCGGCCCGACGACGCCCGATCGCTTCCCGCCGGAACCCCAACGCTTGCCCAGGTTCTCAAGGAAAAGGGCTACGCCACCTTCCATGTCGGCAAGTGGCATCTGGGAGGCAAGGGCTCGATGCCGACCGACCATGGCTTCGACATCAATATCGGCGGTGACCAGACCGGCACTCCACGCAGCTATTTCGCTCCTTTCCGTTCCGCCAATGGCGAGGCAATGCCCGGACTCGAAAATGCCCCTGAAGGAGAGTATTTGACCGACCGTCTGGCCAATGAATCAATCCGCCTGATCAAGGACCATACCGCCAAGAAGAAAGAGGCCCCTTTCTTCCTTTACCTGGCCCATTACGCGCCTCACACGCCACTCAAGGCGCCTGAAGATCTCGTCGCCAAATTCCCTGGGAAGCTGACGCTGGGCCGCCAATCGAATCCGATCTACGCGGCCATGATCGCTTCAATCGACGATGGCGTGGGCCGTTTACGCAAGACGCTCGATGACCTGAACTTAAGCGACAACACGATCATCGTCTTCACCTCGGACAACGGCGGACTGTGCACACGCGAAGGCCCCAACACCCCGGCGACGATCAATTCCCCCTTACGGGAAGGCAAGGGCTACCTCTACGAGGGAGGGATTCGCGTTCCCTTGCTCATTCACACGGCCAAGAAAACTCCGCCCGCGCGGATCAATATGCCGGTGACGGGCCTTGATGTCGGGCCGACGTTGGCGCAATGGGCCGGTGCGAGTCTTCCCGCGCCGCTTGATGGCGCGTCACTGGCTCCTCTTATTGAAGGAACCTCCTCCCCTGATCTTCCGCCCTTGCGACCCCTCTTCTGGCATTACCCTCACTACAGCAACCAGGGAGGCCGGCCCGGCTCCGCGATGCGCGAAGGCCCATGGAAGCTGGTGGAGTTTTTTGAAACCGGCCGCCGTGAACTCTTTCACATCGAAAAAGACAGTGGAGAGAATCAGAACCTGGCGCCCGACGAACCGGCGCGGGTCGAAGCGATGGCGAAGCGGCTCGAAGTCTGGCGCCAGGAGATCGGCGCTCAGTCGATGACGCCCAATACCGATTACCGCCCCAACCCGCCGGACGATCAAGGAGTCATTCTCCTCCCAGGACGCGCCGCGGAAGTCACCGGCAAAATGCTGCGCTTCGAGCCCCTTCCCCACAAGAACACCCTGGGTTATTGGGTGGTCAAGGACGATGCCGCCTACTGGGAATTCACCGTGGAAAAGCCGGGGACATTTACGGTGGAATTGACCCAAGGCTGCGGCAACGGATCCGGCGGAGCGGAACTGGCCATCTCGGTGAATGGCCAAATCCTCAAGCACAAGGTGGTGGAAACCGGTGGGTTTCAGGCATTCAAGGCCTTCGATATCGGGGAATTGGAGATTAGCAAAGCCGGCAAGAATCGCCTCGACCTGCGCGCCCTTTCCAAACCAGGACCCGCCGTGGGAGATGTGCCCTTGATCCGGCTGTTGCCAAAATCTTGAGGCTTTTGGTTCGGTTTTGATGCGTGGCCGTTGGAAAACTTGGAGGTGGACTTTTCTCCATGGAATACACCCATCTGATTACCCTGGAACCGGGAAAACGGAGCGGTCAGCCCTGCATCCGAGGGTTGCGCATCACCGTTCGGGACATTCTTGAATATCTCGCCGGCGGCATGACAATCGAAGAAATCATTGCCGACTTCCCGGAGCTAGCTGAGGACGACATCCGCGCTTGCCTGGCCTTTGCCGCTGACAGAGAGCGCAGGCTGTGGGTCAATCCAACCACCAGGTGACGATTTTGAACGGGTCGCCTCGCAACAAGAAAATCACATGCAGCCAAAACACCAATAACGAAAGTGAATTTGCGAAAGCCGTCCTGAAAGCGATTTGACCCGAAGTCCATTGCAAAAACGCATGATATAGCGCCGCGGCCATCCCCACCGGCATGAAGCAGAGCACGAGCACCGAAGCGTCGTGAACCAGTCCAAGGATCTGCTTGGGATCGTCGAGCGCGGGCTGAGGCATGCGGCCAAGTATCGCCCACGCCGCAAGCCAGCTTCCGACGATCGAACCCAGAAGGAGTACCGGGTAACCGAATGCGATCAAGGAAATCCAGGGATGCGGCGATAGTGGTGGCTCTGGCTGGCTCACCCCGTCGCCGACAAGAGGCGCCTCCACGGTTGCGTTCCCTTCTCTTAAATCGACCATGATGCTCCCATAATAGCGTGTGATCGCAGGCGGATGAAATCCTCTTTTGAAGCCGCATTCGGCTGCGTCAGGGCCGCTTAAGATCGTCAATGTGCCGAAGCGTGCAACCTCTCCCCTTTTTCCGCCAAATTTTGAACCGCCACGCCTTCGGCTTCGACTGATCTGCAAATGAACGCAACCTCCAAACAACTTCGGGACGAATGGCTGGACTTGAGATGCCAGAGCGGCGAGCCACAAGCCTTCGCCGACCTCGTCCGTGAGATGGAGCGGCCCCTCCTCTACTTCGCGCAGAAACTACTCCGCGATGAAGACCGGGCTTTGGATGTGCTGCAGGAAGTCTGGCTCAAGGCGTTCCGCGCCATCAGAAGACTCGATCGCCCTCGCCAACTGCGCGCCTGGCTTTACCAGATGACGCATAGCTTCGCGATCGACCGCATGCGCAAAGATGTCGCCCAGAACGCCCGTGAGAAACGACATACTTTTGAGAACGCAGGAAAATCGGACAATTCCCCCGAACCAACCTTCAGCGCCGACGAGGCCGAAGCCTTGCACCTGGCACTCGACCAACTGGAGCTGGCCCATCGCGAAGTACTCGTTCTGCATTTTCTGGAAGACCTGAGCATCGCCGAAGTGGCGTCGATCGTGAAATGCCCCGAAGGAACCGTCAAATCACGGATCCATCACGCCAAGCGAGCCTTACGTAGCATCCTGACCCCAGGCAGCGCCCCTGCCCCCAGCCTCCCTCCCAGGGAAAAGGCCCCATCATGAACGATTCACACGAACCTTTGCGAGAGGGTCTGCTGGCTCAATGGGAGCCAAGTAGAAGCAAACTCGCGCTTTATCGCCAGGAGACGCAGAAGATGTTGGCCCAAAACGAGAAAACCCTGAACTTGCAAAAGTGGTACGCCGGCGGTACCTGGACCTTCGTGGTCCTGATGGGAACCCTGTTCCTCTACCTCGGCGGCAGCCGGGCCGACACCCCCGTCGGCATCTGGCTCGGAATCGTCGCGATCTTTTTCCTGATCTTCCCCGCCGTGGAATTGCTCAAGTACTTCATGAACCGCAACCGCGTCGAAATCCTCAAGGAGATCAAGGGCCTCGAACTGCGTGTGATGGAACTCCAAGAGCAGCTAAGAGCGGAGAAAGTCTGAGGGGAGAAGAGGTGAGGCGTGGGAGAAAGATTTTTTTTAACGCAGAGGCGCAAAGGACGCTAAGGCGCAGAGATCCATGACAATCCGATACGGAAAGAGGCCCGCTACATGGAGGCGGATTGGGCCGCTTGACTGGGTGCCCACTCTCCCTTTTGCCGCGCCCCTTGCACCAAAATCTCTCTTTGCGGCTTGGCGTCCTTTGCGCCTCTGCGTTAAGCTCCTCGTCTTCCCCTCCCACCAGCACCGCCTACCTATCGACTCCAAGGTCCTTTGCGGCTCTGCGTTAAAATGCTTCTCTCTTACTTCCTATTTCAGATCTTGAGCTAGTACGATGCGGTAGCGGGGGTTGCCGTGTTTTAGATGCTCGAAGGCCTCGTTGATCTTCGACATCGGGAAGGTTTCGACGATCGGGCGGATCTTGTTGCGGCCGGCGAAGTCGAGCATCTGCAACATGGTGGCGGGACCGCCCACAGGGGAACCGCCTACTGATTTTTGACCAGCGAGGATCGGGAACCAGGTTGCTTCGAACTTGGCAATCGCACCCACGATGTGCAGCTTGCCGCCTGGGCGCAATGCCTTGACATACGCATCCCAATCGAGGCCCGCATTGACCGTCACGAGGATGAGATCAAAGCGGCCCGCCGCACTCTCCAGCGCCTTGGGATCTCGCGTGCTCAAGAAATGATGGGCTCCCATCGACCGGGCTTCGGCCTCCTTCGACGCGCTCGTCGAAAACGCCGTCACCTCGCAGCCCCATGCCTTCAAAAAGGCAATGGCCATGTGACCCAACCCGCCGATGCCCACGACCGCGACCCGGTGTGTAGGCAGCACATGGTTAATGACGATCGGGGAGAACACAGTAATCCCGCCGCAGAAGAGCGGTCCCGCGGTGAGCGGATCGACACTCTCGGGCAAGGGAAACGCCCAGGCCGCCTGGCAGCGGACCTTGTCGGCGAAGGCCCCATGACGATGAACGACCGTATCGGCGTTTTGACCGGGCGTCGCGCAACGATTGTGGTTACCGCTAAAACACTGGTCGCAAACCATACAAGAGCGAGATCGCCAGCCAAGGCCGACGCGCTGGCCCACTTTCAGGTGATTGACGCCGTCTCCCAGCGCTACGACCTTTCCGATCGCTTCGTGGCCGGGAATCAAGGGGTACTGGGTGACACCCCACTGATTCTCCAACATGCTCAAATCACTGTGGCAAAGCCCGCACGATTCCACCGCGATATCGACCTCATCGATCTTGAGCGGTCCCGGGTCGTATTCGAAGGGAACCAGCGGCTTACCCTGTTCGGTTGCGGCATATCCACGAAACTTCATGTTCAAACTCCTCGGGACGGGAACTTCACCGGGTAAGAAGTGGAATCGACCTCATTCTAGGAACGCGAACCAGGTTCTATTCCCAGCGCCTTTTCTTACTGGGCGTTCCTACCGGACAACCAGGGAACTGGTAGCGACGCAGTGAGCAATTATTGCCGGACTCGGACTATGACTTGCCCCTATCGCGCCGCAATCGCCAGGCCGCTTGCATGGAGGGAAACGCGAGGTCTTCGGCGACGATTTCTTTTTCCGGCACCCAGGCAAAGCCATCAACATCGTCGAGTGCCTGGGCCGTCTCCGGAGCGATCGCCTTGGCGGTGAAGAAGAGGTCCAATACGGGGTATTGGACCTCTTTGTAGAAATAGTGGTTGGGCTCGGAGCAAAGAAACCTCAGGTCGGCGAGTTCCAGCCCGACTTCTTCGCGCACTTCACGCACGATTCCCGTCTCGGCGGTTTCGCCAATGTCGACAAATCCGCCCGGAGGCGCCAGTTTCCCCTTGGCCGGATCCTTGGCCCGCTTGATGAGCAACACCGAGCGGTCCGCTCCTTCGATGAACACCGCCGCGGCGACGGCTGGATTAAAGTAAAAGGTGAAAGCGCAGCCCTTGCAAGCAAAGGGCGCCGCGACCGATTCCGGCTCGCCACGATGAAGCCCGCAACGAGGGCAATGAAGAAAGACCTGGCTTGGTCGTTTGAAAGAAATCATGAAACTCACCTACCCCTGTCGCCGATCAATACCCACCCGAGCCGATTGAACTGGACGCTTGCTTCATCTCCTGACCAACTTTCTCGGCCGCCTCGCGGCGCCGGTATTCATCGAGCATGGCAGCCGTCGCGGTCGCTCCGCAGCGCGAGACACCAAGGTCGCGAACCTTGATCAAGCCATCGAGGTCGCGCACCCCACCTGCCGCCTTGACCTGCACCTTTTCCGACACATGCGCGCGCATCAGCGCCAGATCATGCTCGGTGGCCCCCTTGTAGTTGTAACTGCCATCGGGCTGCTTCACAAAACCGTAGCCGCTTGAAGTCTTCACCCAGTCGGCTCCGGCTTTTTCGCAAAGGGAGCATAATTTGGCTTTGAATTCGTCGGCGGTTAATCCGGCGCCCCCCTTGGTCAAATAGTCGTTTTCAAAAATCACCTTCACCTTGGCCCCGTGCTTGTGCGCTTCATCGCAGACGGCACGCACATCGGCTTCGACATAGTTCCAATCGCCCGAGAGCGCCTTGCCAATGTTGATCACCATGTCGATCTCGGCCGCTCCATCGCGGCAGGCTAGCTCGGTTTCATAACGCTTCGATTCGGTGAGGGAATTGCCATGAGGAAAACCGACGACCGCTCCCACGAGCACGCCGCTTCCCTTGAGCATCTCGGCGGCACTTTTGACTGCGTAAGGTTTGATGCACACCGAAGCGACCTGGTACTTGGTCGCGACCTTGCAACCCTCTTCCAGTTCCTGATCGGTCATCGTCGGATGGAGCAAGGAATGATCGATCATCTTGGCCAACTGCTCGTAGCTGTACTTCATCGCGCTTGCCCCTCATTCGAAAACGTGATCGATCCCTAAATGCCCTTCGCCGCCCAGGCGATCGCACCCAACACTCCGGCCTGTTCGCCCAGTTGCGATCTTTCCATGCGCACATCGTCCGTGGGAAACATCCCCACTCGCTTGCGCACCACTGCGCGCACCTCATCCAAAAGCAAGTCGCCTATCTCGGCGACGCCTCCACCGAGCACAACGAGTTCCGGATGAAGAATCGTCACCGCATTGGCCACGCCGATTCCCAGCCAGCGCGCCGCACGCACCAGCACATCGCGGACGGCTGGATCTAGGCCTGCCACTTCGGCCATGACTCTGGGGGTGATCTGGTTGGCATCTCCTTGAATTCTCTGATAGAGTGCACTGGCCATGCCGCCGCGCATCAGGCGCAAGCCCTCGGCGGCAATCGCCGTGGCGCTGGCCAGGGCTTCGAGGCAGCCGTGGTTGCCGCAACCGCAAAGAGGGCCGTCGGGCAAAACCGTTTGATGCCCCAACTCTCCCGCCGCGCCAAGTGGCCCCAGGCGCAGCTTGCCATCGACAATCACGCCGCCACCGATGCCGGTGCCCACGGCGAAAAACACCATCGTCGCGACATCCCGGCCCTGGCCAAACGATTGTTCGCCCAAAGTCGCGCAGCGGACATCGTTGAGCAAGCGCACCGGGCAACCCAGCTTCTGGCCAAGCACAGCGGCCACCGGCACATCGCGCCACTGGGTCGGCAAGTTGGGGAAGAATCGGGTGATTCCCTTCTCGACATCGACCAGCCCCGGGCAGCCCATGCCGACCGCCTGTGGCGGATGACCTACCTGCCTGACAAGTTCCTCCACGATCGCGGCAATGCGATCAAGGACCTTTTGCGGCCCTTCATGGGCCAGCGTGGGAGTATTCGACTCGGCCAGGATCTCTCCTGAAGAGCGAGCGATGACGGCTTTGATGTTGGTCCCGCCCAGGTCGACCCCGGCATAGATGCCGCTCACGAATGCTCCCCGCGCCTGGGAACATAGTTCCGCAAGAAGGTGAGCGATTGGCGCAATGACGCGGTTCGAGATTCCAGCGATCCCTCAAAGGCGCGATCTTCCACCTCGACGCACACCGACCCCTTGAAACCGCTATCGGTCAATGCACCGAAAAAGCTGCCCCAGTGAACATCGCCCATTCCGGGCAGCTTGGGCGTGTGGTACTCGCTGGGGTTCGCCAGAATGCCGACCCGGTTGAGCTTGTGCCGGTCGAGGCGCACATCCTTGGCATGGATGTGAAACAGCTTCTTGGCGAACTCGCGAATCGGCTCCAGATAGCACATCTGTTGCCAGATCATGTGCGAGGGATCGTAGTTGAGTCCAAAGCCCTCATAGGGAAGATCCTGAAACATCCTGCGCCAGATCGCGGGGCTGCTGGCCAGGTTTTTGCCTCCCGGCCATTCATCCTTGGAAAAGAGCATCGGGCAGTTTTCGATACCAACCTTGAGTTTGAGCGATTGCGCATGGTCGAGCAACGGCCGCCAAGTTGCGACAAAGCGCGACCAGTTGTCATCCACCGATTTGGTGAAATCCCGCCCCACAAAAGTGTTGACATGGCCCAAGCCAAGGCGAGCGGCGCCATCCATCACCTTGCGGATATGTGCCACGCAATTCGCCGATTCGGCTGCGTCCGGCGACAACGCATTGGGGTAATAGCCCAGGCCACTGATTTCGACTCCAGTCTGTTTGACCAGATCCTTGATCCTGGCCACGGCGGCATCGTCCAGCGCTTCGACATCAATGTGCGTCACGCCTGCGTAGCGCCGTTCGGCCTTGCCGACTGGCCAACACATCACCTCGACGCAGTCGTATCCCAGACGCGCGGCGATGCGAAACACCTGTTCCAGATCCAGTTCGGGCAAAATCGCGCTGACAAAACCCAGTTTCATGCAATCTCCTTGATATCGACCCAGCGCCGTTCGCGATGGCTTTTCAAGATCGCTTCGCAAACGACGATTTCCTTGTGACCGTCGGCAAACGTCGGATAAGGCGGCGGCGCCGTGAAATCGCCCGCGCCGATGTAGTCGTACAAAACACGAAACGCCGCCTTGAACGAATCGTGTTTTG
>Ga0208492_1000090_pt1 | contig 93667 bp, 98 predicted proteins | sample Subbioar_CSW14AB_FD_184820 | JGI IMG/M metagenome (GOLD analysis project Ga0208492, IMG submission 184820) | Serpentinite rock and fluid subsurface biosphere microbial communities from McLaughlin Reserve, California, USA - CR12Mar_CSW14AB (SPAdes) | ecosystem: Environmental > Terrestrial > Deep...
TCTGGCCCACGGGGGCCTCTGGCGACCCAGGCAACGGCTCGGGTGCGGGCGTCACGGCAGCCTGCTGCGCCTCGAGGGCCTCGAGGATCTTCCGGACGAGGAAGGTGCGGTTCGGGCAGCGGGTGTCTTGGCCCATGACCTCGCGGAAGCGCTGCTGGAGATCGGGAAGGCGGAGTTGGTCGAGATCGCGACGGATGCTTCTGGCCATGGGGGCCTCCTGCCGCGCGCGCCCACGTCGAGCCTCCAGCGAGGCTCCCCGTGCACGTGCGGCGTCATGCGAGCCTCGCTCGAGGTCCGCGTTGTGTCGTTGGCGGCGATGCGCCGCTTCGACATACAGGCTCTGGCGCATCGACTGCGCAAGTCCTCTTTCGCGTGCGTCGGTCGCGTGGTGTGCATCGCTCGCGCTACCGAGTCGCGAGTTCCCACGCGGTCTTCGAGCCGTACCGCTGCTGGCTGCCTTCGACGATGAAGACGTCGGTCGATGCGCGACCATCGGGCCGTCGCTCGGGAGGCGGCTCGCCCGTGTAGTCCTCTTCGCTCTGCTCCATCTCCGAGCGGGCGGTGACCCCGAAGACGGTGTGTTCGAACGGCCAGTTCTGCTGGCTCATGATGAGCACCTCGGCCTCAGGGTCCTGCTCTGCGAGGTAGGCGATCAGCTGCTTGACCTTCATGTTGGCTCTCCGTTTGCGGGGTTGTCCGTACGCCCCGTTCGCGGGTGACATACACGGTCTCGTCGCCGCGAATGGCAAGTCCGACTGCGTTCGATTCGGTCGAATGTAGTCAGCAAAGATGTGGGGGTGGGCTGACAGGCGAATCAGCCGGGAACCCCGCGGAGATACCGCGATTCGGGCTCCGTCCGGCTGCCGGCCTGACGCTGCTGTCAGGGCCAGCGGGGGTGCCGCACGCGAAACGTTGGCGATCGGCGAGATATCACCGCAGGACCACGTTTCGCATGTAGCTGCCGTCGAAAGGAGACGACGATGGGCGCAACGACGTTCGAGACGATTGTGACGGGAAGGACTGCGAGGGAGGCCTTCGCCGCTGCGCGCGCCGAGGCTCGGCACCTGCAAGGCGCCGGTGGGTACACGGGGACGCTGGCCGAGAAGCGCGACTTCGTGATGGTGACGCAGGCGCGGATGAACTTGCGCGATGCGCAGAGTCTCGCTGGCCGGCTGATCGACCAGGAGGACGAGCGGATCGATGACAAGTGGGGACCGGCCGGGTGCATCCGACTCGAGGACGAGCGGTTCCTGTTCTTTGGCTGGGCGAGCACCTGAGGACGGCGCACGGGCGCGCGCTGCATGCGCGTGCCCGTGATGTCGGAACCGCGAGCCCGCGGCAGGTGTGGGTTCAACCTCCCCGCGGTGGCTGGCCGCGTGCCGCGCCGGGAGTCGCTGCGACGGCAGCGCCCTCGACCTGGCCGATGAGCCGGGCCACGGTCTGGATCTGTTCGCGGATACCGCGGAGGGAATCCTCGAAGGTGTTCATGCGCACCTCCCATTCGCGGCGACCCAGCATGTCGGTGCGGATCTCCTCCAGCACCGACACGACCGACTCATGCTCGCTCCGGAGGACCGCGAGCTGACCTTCCACGCGGACGACCGCAACCTCGGACGCGTGCGCAGCCTTCTTGAGCAGCTCGACGTCGCTCTCGGCGGCGCGGAAGCGACGATCGCGCTCCGCGTCCTGGCGGATCAGGGTGTAGCGAAAGAATGCGCTCACGAGGACGAGCGTGAGCGAGAGCGCGAATCCGACTGCGCCGAGCTGCTCGTGCATGGGAGCCTCCGTCAGGTGTGCGCGGCCGGCGCGCTCGAATCGGTGGGGTTGGACGGGGCGCTCGGGGCTTCGTCCTGCGACGTTTCGCTGGCGGTCGCGGTGCCGATCGCTGCGCCGACCTTGCTGCCGGCGTACGCGATCGCCGTCATGCCGCCGACCGCGGCGAGCGCGACGGCGACGCCGTGCACCAAAGCCTCTCGCCAGCGGTCCGGGGCAGCGAGCGCCGACAACGTTGCGCCCACGGCCATTGCGATGGCAGGCACGACGATGCCGTCGACCTTGGGAAGGCGGGTGCGGATGATGCCGGTGAGGCCGACGATGATGGCGGTGAGCTGCGTGTCGTTCATGGGAGGTCTCCAGAGGTGAGGGCCTCGGTGGCCTCGCTGAAGTTGATGTCGAGCGAGAGTGAACACGGCGCGGCAGCGCGGTGAGCGCGCAGCGAGGCCATGTGGGATTCGTATAGGACGCGGTCGCGTGCGCGCGCGTCGGCGTCGGTCACGAGCTCGAGGGCGCCGGCGCTGAGAAGCGGAAGCGCGACCTCGAGTTGGGGCTCGGCCTCGGGCATCGACACGAGCGCGCGCTGAATTGTGAGCGGGAGACCCGCGACGTCCTCGAGGGCCGCACGGAGGACCGACGGTCGATTGCGGTTGAGATCGAGGAAGACGAGCAGCGGCCGGCAATCACCGACGTCGACGAGCGCTCGCCAGAGCGCGATGCGATCGTCGTCGCGGTCGAGGTGCGCAAGCACGTAGTCCGCGAGATTGCCCCAGCAGGCGATTCGATCACCTTCGCGCTCGAAGATCACTTCGGCGAAGGCGTGGAGCGCCGGGACCGTCGTGCGGAGGAGGGCGTCGCGGATCTGTTGCCGGAGGGGAAGGTCCATGGGTCACCCGTTCACGTAGGCGTTGGCGGTGATGTAGAGGCGCGCGCCGGAGCCATTCCGCACCGAGAGCGTCGGTCCTGCGGCGGCGAGCTTGTCGACGGAGGCCTGCACCGAAAGAAGGTACGGGCCGTGGTGGTACTGCGGCTGGACGGGCTGGTCGCTCGAGTCGACGAGGTTGTAGGTGAGCGTGACGAGCTCGGGCACCATCGCCAGCGTGCCGAACACGCGCGTCGTCGAGGTCGGGACGAGGAAGCTGTTCGAGTAGATGCGACGCAGATAGCGACTGTCGTGATCGCCTGAACCGATGTGCGCGTTGAGGTGGTTGAGCAACGCGACCAGCTGCGCGCGGAGCGCGGTCGCGGTGACGGCCCGCGGCGATCCGCCCAGGGCCTCGCTGCCGATCAACGCGGCACCTTGTCCCGCGATCGCCGACTGGAGCGCCGCGACGATCTCCTGCAGCTGAGATTGCACGTTCTTCGTCGCGACGAAGGCGTGGGGAACGGCGCTGATCGCGGTCGCCGCGTGGGCGGCTGCCGCGGCGCCGACATGACCGTTGAGCCAGCCGAGAATCGCGCTCAGGTGAGCATCGACGCTCGATGCCGCGAGCGCGAACGGCGCACCGGGGGCAGCCTTGGTGCCGACTCGCGAGGCCCCTGGCGTGGCCGTCTGCGACGACAGATCGTCGACGAGCTCGTCGAGCGCCGCTCGGACGTTGGTGCCGGCGACGAACCCATGGGGCGGGTAATCGATGTCCTGCGCGCGGTGCCGGTTCGCCGTTGCCGAGAAGTGCCCTGCGAGCAGCGCGTCCACGGAATCGAGGGCGGCCTGCACCGTGCTGACCGCCTTGCTGATCGCGTTCCACAGTCCGGCCACGACGCCGACCGACGCTGCGGGTGCAAGGAGGAAGACCTGTCGACGCGCGAGGTCGAGGTCGGAGTTGAGGATCTGCGTCTGCCCGGCTCGGCGTCGGACATCGCACACGAGCAGCTCGTCCTCGACGAGCGGGACGCGCGTTGCGCTGCCGATCGCTGCCTGCGGACCCTGCCGGACGACGAACTCGAACGATTCGTCGCGGCGGAAGTAGACGAGCTGGGAGTTTCCGTCGGTGCGCGGATCGGACAGCAGCCGCTTGAACCGTAGGAAGACCGCGACCCACCGCTCCTGACCGACGGTGGTGACCTCGGTGGGGATGCCGGTCGAATCGGCTGCGAGGTCGACGCGTTGGCCCGTGCCGAAGAAGACCCGTTGGCCGAGGCGGTCGTACGCCCGCCCCGGCGCGGAGAGGTCCACGGTCAGATCGGCGATCGGCGCGTGTTGGGACGGCACCGCTCCCGATACGACCCCGTAGAGGCCGATGTCGGCGGCGAGGTTCCGATCGGCCTGCTCAAGCAGGTCGAAGGCAAGGTCCAGCTCCGCTTCGGTGACACGTTGACGGAAGTAGAAGTCGACTCGCGAGCTCACGGCAGCACCTGTTGGTGGGCCATCTCGCCACGCTCGCTATGGAGCTGGGTGTGGCATGGACGGCAGAGCACCTGCAGGTTGTCGCGCGCCATCAACAGATCCGGCCGCTGCCGCGAGGCGAGAACGTGGTGCACCACAAGGTCTTGGCGATCACCGCACCTCGTACAGAAGGGGTGCTCGCGCACGACGGCCTCGCGCAGCGCTCGATACGCTCGGGAGCGCGCGGGCTCACGTTCCAGCGCGTGGACTGCGAGAAATTCAAACTGACAGCTCTTGCTGCAGAAGCGGCCCGCGCTAAAGAGTCCGCGCCGGACAGGGCGCTCGAACATCGCCCCGCAACGTTCGCAAGCAAGGCGTCCGCGTGGTGAGCGGCGACGGAAGCCGCTGCACGCGCAGGAGCAGAAGCGACCGTTGCCCGCGTCGATTTGGCGCTGGGGAGTTTGGAAGGCGGTCCCGCAGGTTTCGCACGCGCGGGTAACGAGCTGCGCCGGCGGACTCAGTTCGTTGTGCTGGTCTCGCCCATGCTTCCAGCGGGCGTAGCAAGGTCTGGAGCAGGTCTGCCCGGTCGGGCGAGTGCCTGATCGGCGAAAGTACCTGCGGCCGCACTCCGCGCAGGCCGCGTTGGGCGGACGGTGGTCCCGCGCCCAGACGCGGTAGCAGTTCGGGCAGAGCCCACGGCGAAGCACGGACTGCGGCCGAGAGCACTCCGAGCATCTCTTGTTGGTCGTCGCGGGCGCCATCGCTCATAGAGGCAAAGCGTCGGCGCTCGTTTGGGGGGACAGGTTCAGTGGAGGAGGGCCGTTTCTCCGAGGTCGCTCAGCCCGATCTCCCAGTGGTCGGGGACCACCGAAGGGAGCGGCTCGACGAGGTCGACGAAGTGCGTGTGCCCCGGCTTGAGGTACTCGACGACAGCGCGCAGGCGTTTGCGCTCGGTCGCGGAGAGAACGCGCGCGACTTGAATCGAAAACGCGTACCGCGCAAACCGATCCGACGGTCCGAGCTCCCAGTCGATTCCGAGCTCGGACTCACCGAGCACCAGCGCGGTCTCGGCCAGACCGGTGATGGCGACGATCTCGACGCCGAGCAGGAACCGCACCGCGTTCTTCACACCGATGGCGGTGCCCTTCTCCCGGTACATGTCGACGAGCACCGAGGCGAGACGGCGCTTGGCCAAGGTATCGAGATCGAACGGGAACGGATTTCCGAGGTCTCGGAGGATCAGATCGAGGAAGGGCTCTGGTGCGCGCTCGACATCGAAGAGATCCGGGAAGCGGTCGACCTCGACGAGCAGGAGATCGGTGATCTCCTGGAGGCAGGCGATGAACCGCGCGAGGTCGCCGGTCACGTCCGAGCGACGGTTGTGCTTTGGCAGCATCGACCAGAGGTCGAAGCGTCGCGTCGCGGGGCGCGCCGGCCGGAAGCCCAGGAGCTCGAGCCGGTCGAACGGGGGCTGGACGATGTTGCCGCGCAGGTCGACGACGTCGATGGCGCGCAGTTCGTAGCGCGCGTCCGGCGTCAGCTCCGGCTCGACCGTGACCTCGACCACGCTGCCGCTGACGATGGACGACGTGGCTGACACGGGCACAGCCGGCGCGGAGAGTGGACGAAGTTCGAGGGATGCCGGGCCGGGCACGACGACGGGCTCATCGAACGCGATTCTTAGGGTGCGCTGTCCGGTCGCCACGCCGGCGACCAGCCGTGGTGCCGTTCGGTCCTCGGCCGAGAACGCGTACGTCTGATCTACTCTGATCGTGGAACCCTTGATCGCGGACACCACGCGGACGACGACCCTCGCGAGGCTCGCGAACGGGCTCCTCGGGTCGAGTACGACGCGGAGCGTGTCCGCGGTCTCGGTGACCGATGCGCGCGGGCCGGCATACGACGCCGTGACCACGCCATCGAAGGCGAGCTCGCCGTTGACCCAGACCTTCGTTGCGCTGACCGCAACGCCGTCGGGGCCCGGGTCGACCAGCTCGAGCGCGACCGCCGACGTGACGGGGACGTCGGTGTCGTCGGGACCGGGATCGCGGTTGATCAACGCCGGAGGTTCGCCAGCGGTCGTCGCCGCAATGCTGCCGATCGCGAGCGCGGGGAGCGCGACGAGCGCCATCACGCCACCACGAGCTCGAGTCGCACGCCGACGGTGTGGACGCCGGTGAGCTTGGAGACGTTCGCCGCGAGATCGCGCACGCGACGCTCGCCGCGCGATGGGAACCGAGCCTTCGCGCGCTTACCTCCGTGGACGACGATGGACACTTCCCAGGCGAGACCTGGCGGCAGCGGCGAGGGCGCACGAAGCACCAGGTCGGCGCGGACGAGCGCGATGCCGGTCACGTCCAGCGGCTGCATGACCTCGACGTGATCGCCGACCGCGAGTTCGGCGACTCGACCCGCCTCGAGGTCGCCGAGTACGAATACGGAGGTACTATCGGAGGTGACGATCCGGCCCTGACCGAGGCCGAGCCGGGCGGTGAAGGCGTCGAGCTCCATCAGGTTTGCCGGAGCAGCTCGAGGTGGTCGACGAAGCCACGGCGGGTCACGTCGGCCGACGAGAACCCAAAGCCACCACGGCCCGAGGTCAGCGGCTTCGAGCCGCTGTTGATGCCGAGCTTGTCGTCGATGAAGACGGGCATGCCCGCGACCGGTTTCCAGTCGGGAGCGGTGCCGAGAGAGTGTGCGGCGAGATCGTTTCGGAACACGGACAGCACCACGTCGCCGTTGGTGTTCACCACGACGTCCAGCCGCAGGTGCAGCCAGGTGCCCTGCGCGAAGCTCTCACTCGATCGAAGAAGAACACCCGGACCCTCAGAGGCGGGCAGTCCCGCGGTGATGCTTCCCTTGCGGAGCACGACGCGGTGCGGATCGTCGTCGGAAAGGCCGAGCAGGTAGGCACGGTCGTTCACCGACGTGCCTTGGCCGCAGAGGAACAGGTACGGCGAGAAGCCTGTCGGTCCACCGCCCGGGCCGCGCTGGAGGCACCCGCGGATCGAGCCACCCTTCGCCATCGGCGCGAAGTTCGCCTGGTTGGCGAACAGGGCGACGGCACCCTTCGCCGCCGTGAGAGAGTTGAACCCGAAGAGGAACGAGCCGCCGCCCGGCGGTCGTGCGATCCCCGCGGTGACCCCGCGGTCCACCGTCGCTACGTCGAGCCCGTCGTTGAGATAGGTCCAGTCGGTTGCTGCCATTTGCTGCCCCCTTTTCAGAGCCCCGTCATCGCCGGCCAGGCGCCTGCGAACGCCTCGGTGGGGACAGCGCCCGGACTGAATGCCGCGGCCGCCCACGCGGGCGACGTGGGGGCCGTCCAGGCCTCGAAGTCTTCCACCGGCGCGGCCTCGCTCGAGACCTCCGCCCACGAGCTCGCCCGGGCGGCGCTGGGCCAGCCGTCAAACAGCTCCGCCACAGAGCCCGCGAAAGAACACGCTTCGAGTAGCGCGGGCGGGAGTGTCTCGAGGAACGCGCCGGCGTTCCAGCCGGCGAAGGACTCGTAGCCCTTCGGGACCGGATCGAAGAACGCGAGCACGAGGCTGCCGGCTACGAACGCGGAAACGAGCACCGACCAGCGCTCGAAGTCCTCCTGCGCGGTCTCCGGTGCGGGACCGAAGGCAGCGATGCGCTGAGCCGTGCACACCGACGAAAGCGTCCAATGCTTCGCGGACCCCGGCGTCGGCCCCAGCTCGCGCAGCTGCGGATTGAGCAGCGGCATCAGAGGAGCATCCCGCTATCGCCGTCGACGAGCGTCACGTTCCGGAGGACTGGGAATTCCTTGAGTGCGAGCTTCACGTCGGCGGGGAGGCCGTTGAGCTTCAGGTCGAACGGACCGTCGCCGAGCTTGCGTACGCCCGCGGTGTCTCGAATCACGTCGAGCACGTCGGACCAGGCGACCTCGCCGTCCGGATTTCCCTCCGCGTCGCGGACGTTGAAGCCGAAGTCGATGAGTGTGTTGGGCGTGCCGTCGGCGCGTGTGATCCGGAACATCTCGTGGAGGTTCGCGCGCACCGCGTCGCGCACCACCCCGGGTGACGCTCCTTGTCGGAGGAAGATCCGCGCCTCGACGTCGACGAACCGATAGACCGGATCCTGGACACTCACCTGGAATGTCAGCGTGCAGGGGTACACCTCGGTGACCTGCCGGCGCACGATGTTCTTCAGCGCGGGCGTCGGCAGCCCGCCGTTCTCAGGGACGACATACAGCACGCCGCTGTTCTCGGGGATCGAGCGGTCTTCGTTTGACGTCAGCATGAGCGCGCGGGCGAGGCCGGGCACGGCGCGCGCGTGGATCTCGAAGTCCTCGCGCGCCACCGACCGTGTCAGCGCGCGGAGGCTTTCGGGCGCGAGCTGCTTCGCCGAGGCGACCGTTTGCCGGTCGGTGCCTCCTTCGGCGGGGGCGGGGTTGGTTGCGGTGACACGAACGGCTCGCCCCGTGGCGTCGACGAACACCCCTTCCACGACGACCAGGCGGTTCGCATCGACGTTGCCAAGTGCGCCGCCGCCGGTCTTGTACTGAACGTTGATTGTGCCCGTTGGCGGAGCGCCGTTGACGCCGCTGCCGAACCGCAGCGTCGCGCGGTCGTTCTGATCGACGAGCACGACGAAGTGCCGGTCGTTTGGCCCCGAGCCGAGGAGGCTCTCGACCTCGTTATACGCTCCGTTGCCCGCGGCTGCGTATACCGAGGCATCGAGGTACGGCGTGCGGTCGAGCGGAAGGTCGAGGCTCGCGAGCCCGCGCGAGTCGAAGAGCTGCGTGTGGCTCTCCGAGCATTCCGCGATGGTCTCAACGGATCGCGTACCTGGCGTGAACACCGCCGGCGCGAGCAGTTGGAATCGAACGGCTGCGGTCACCTCCTGGGTGCGGACGATTGTTGCCGCCGGTAGCGTGACGGTCGCAGCCGCAGGCTCGGCGAGCGACAGCCTGACCGTCGCTCGTGCGGCGCGTGCACCCTGCACGCGAAACCCGAGCATCCGCGCGAGCGCGATGACGTTCTTGCGTTGCGTCGCCGTCGACAACCGGGACTCGCGCGCCTGGGCGTCGAGGTAGTAGGTGATGACGTCGCCGACGAAGGCGTACATCTCGATCAGCAGGTTGCCGAAGCTCGCGACCGAGAAGTCCGACCAGTCGGGGAACGCGGAACGGACCAGAGCGATCAGACGCGCTCGGAGCGCGTCGAAGTCCTTGTCGGTGTAGTCGACGCTGGGCGGGAGGATGGACATGGCCGGGGCCTCTCCGGAAGCAAAGCCTCCGTCGAGTTCCCAGGGGACGCCCTCCGAATCAATCCTTCACACGTTCGCGCAGCAGCGTCCGGAAATCCGTGTTGTCCATCAGCCACCGCGGCGAGCCCTTCGGCGTTCGGCCCGATGGGTGACGCAGCCGAACGAGCAGAAGCTCATGTTGGGCGCCTTGCTTGGCGATGGTCACGCGGGTTGCCCAGTGGGCTGCCTCGCCCGCACCTGCCTGATATCCCGTGACCTCGAGCCCAGCACGCGACGCTTGATGTGCCGGATGAAAGGCCGGCCACGCGTAGCGCCAGAACGGACCTCCGAAGACCAGGACCAGGTGAGGGAGGACACCCGCATCTGACATCATTCGGAGCTCGTCGTGCCACTGCGGCACGTGGCGCTCGAAGTCCGCGTCCTCGAGTTGGTGGGCGTGCTTGCCCTTAGCCTCCGGCACGTACACCTTGATCGCGTTCGTGTGGAAGATCGAATCGCGGCCGGCGAAACCCAGGCCCGCGAACGCGGGAACTACCGGGACGAGTTGCCGGGCGAGCTCGGTCGCGTCCTTCAACACGCGCCGGTCGAACCGATGCCTTCCGTTTGCGAACCATCCGCGAAGCCACTCCGGGTGCGGCTGATTTCGCTCCGGGTGCCAGTCCTTGGGCGAGATGTAGGCGTTGATACCGATCGTCAAAACGCGGAGGTCGGTGCGGCTCGGAATCGAGAACGCACGGCCAACGAATGGCAGGATGTGGTGCTCGTGGCGACGGTACAGCGCTTCGACTTGCTCGACGAAAGTCGGCACACCCGTTTTGCGTTCCAGACCCATCGGACGTCGAGCGTAGCGGTCACGCTGTGAGGGGGACGAGTATCTCCTTGCTCGAACGCGACGCAGTGAACCGGACGCGGAGAGACAGTGTCGAATCGCGCCGCTCGACCGAAACCGAGACGACCGCGGCCTCGGGCAGCCATTTCCGGAGAGCGTCGCGGACGTAGATGCGCCCGAGCTCGACGAGCGCGTGGTCGTTCCGCTGGTGCCGAAGAAGGTGCAGGGGTGTGCCGAACGCCGTACGCCAGGGAAGCTCACCCGATGTTCGTGCCGTTGACCCCTCGGTCGCGAGCACTTGGAGCACCTTGGACGCGAGCAGGTCGTCGCCGTCGCTCGCGGCGAAGTCGCGCTTCCGGTCGCGTCGGAACGGGGTGAGCAGGCCGGTCATCGGATGTCCCCCGGCACGGCGTCTCGCGCGGCGCGGAGGACCCGAATGAGATCGTCGATGGGCTCGATGGCCTGCTCGAGGGGCTTGCCCTGCAGGTTCGTCAGGTCCGGTACGCGGGGCCCGCCGACGATGCTCATGAAGAGATCGATCATCCCGAGTAGACGCCCAAGCGACGCGAGGCCCTTTCCAACGTTGGCGGCCTCCTGCGCCACGTTCGCCTGCGCGCACTGCACAATGGCCATCAGCCCGGCGTCCTCGAGGACCCGGGCGCGCTCCATCAGCCCAAGGATCTGCACACGCTGTCCCTGCAGGTGCGTGAGCTGACTTCGGACCGTGCGGAGTGTCTCGATGACCAGGGTGAGGCTCCGATGGATCAGCCGCGGCAGCGCGACCTGCGGAAGCATGTTGAGGAGCTTGTTGAGCTTCTTCGCGAGGTCCGGCAGACACGCAACGAGGACCGTCGGATCCGGTGGGGAAAGCGCGTCTGGAATGGCCTTGATGCAGTTGTGCATCGCGACCAGGGTGTCGATGAGGTCGAAGAGCGGCACCAGCGGCGTGAGCGCGGGCTGCACGATCCGCATGAGGTTCACGTCCTCGATCTCGATTCCGCCGGGCAGAGGGAGCGTGAAGGGATCGGGGAAATCAGGGATCTCGAGGCAGAGATCGAACGGCATCAGATCGCCTCGTCGACGGGGCGGACCACGCGCCCGCGGATGGTGACGTGCTGGGCGTCGAGGGCGATCGCGCCGGCAGCTCGAATGGTGATGGCAGTCGTGCCCTGGAGGGTGATGGAATTCTCCTCGGCGTCGAACACGAGGAAGTCGCCGGTCTTCCGGTTGGTGAGCTTGAGCTTCCGCGCCTTGGCCGATTCATCGAGCTCGATGCGGAACGTCTCGGTCGCGAAGACGCGGTTGTCGGGGGTCGGCCTCTGCGCCTCTTCTGGGACTTCGCTCTTGCCGCCTGGCTTCCCCCAGTGCGCGCAGAGGTAGTAGGGGTGATCGACATCGCCCTGGTTGAAGAACACCGCGACCTCCGCGCCGAGCTCGGGCACGGCGAAGAAGCCACGGTTCTTCGAGCCGCCGCCGACAGTGCCGAGTGGGTGCGCCCAGGCGCTGTGGGGCTCGAGCACGCCGGGCACGCATACCCGCACGCGCCCAAGCCCTTCGGGGTCGGCGCGGTCGGTCACGTAGCCGACGTACATGCCAAGGAGCCGACTGTCGTGTCGGTCGAGGTCGCCATCGAAGCGCGGAAACATCAGACCCCCTTCGGTGACGACTTGGCTTCCGGGTCGGCCGATCCCGTCCCGTCGTCGCGGTATTCGAGGTGGCTCTGCCCGGTGACCTTGTCGATCACCTCGACCAGCTTCTTCGCGCCGGGCTTCTTCGGTGCCGACACGTTCTTGTCGCCGGTCTGGGGCTTCCCGGCCTGCTCGCCGGCGACCTGCTGGGCGAGCCTGCCTTTCGCGTCGCGCGTGAGCTTGAGATCGACCGTGTAGCCGGAGCCGCTGATCGAGTGCTTCGCCTCGGTGACGTAGTATTTCCCCGAGAGCAGCGAGATCCCGCGCACCTCGACGATCGTCTTCGCGGCGAGGGTCGGATCGCCGACCACCTGCATCGAGAGCTTCACCGTTTCGCGCTCGGCGTTGACGAATCGGGCCTCGGCCTCGCTCGCCGCGGCGGCCTTCGAGCTCGCCGTCGTCGGCACGAGACTCGCCGTGGCGTTGCGTTTCAACAGCGTGGTCGTGCCGGTCTTTGGATCGACGACCTCGAGGAGGTCACCGAGCGTCACACGCTTGGCCGCGTCCGCGCTCGACGAGGCTTCGATGGTGGTCTTCGCGACCGGATCGCGTCCCTTCACGGTGACACTACCCGCCCGCTTCACCAGGTCGGACTCGACGTTGATCGAGAGAACCTCGCCGTGGTCGTCGGAGTACCAAGTGAAGACGTGAGAGGGCGGAGCCTCCTGGCGACGCCGGTGCCAGTGCAGGTCCGAGCCATCGACGAAGAACGCGAAGCCCTCCTTGGCGGCGAGTCGCTTGAGCAAGCGGGCGTCGGTCTCGGCGACCTGGTTGACCACGTCGAGGACGACCTTGGTGTCCTCGATGTCGGCGAACGGACCGTCGTAGCCGTGTTCCGCGGCCACCACGCGCACGACCTCCGCGCGCGTCATGCCCTCCCAGCGTCGGGTCTTCACCTGCTGGTTCATCATCGTCGCGAGCGCCTGGCCTTCGATGGTGAGGGTCTGGAAGCCCTTCATCGACTTCACGATCACCCGTCGCGGGGGCGCCATCTCACCGGGGTAGCCCCACGACACCTCGAGCACCGCGCCGCCCATCAGGGCCTCGTGAGCGAACAGGGCGAGATCGACGTTGTCGAGCTGGAGGGTGAGCTTGTCGGCCTTGTCCTCCGAGTCCTCGAACGTGAACGCGATGAGACGGTCACCGAGCGTCAATGGTTCGCCGGACGAGGCCTTCTCGTCTGCGAGCACGGTAAGGCGGACACCGGGGGCGCTGCGATCGCGGGTTCCCACATAGACCCAAAGCGCGCACCGTCGAGCGCGGGGACAACGGCAATCGTCCATCCATGTCGCATGCGGCGGCGGCAGCCGGTCACCAGACGAGGCCGAATCAGCGCGCCTCGTGCAGGCGTATCGGATTACGGTCTCGGCATGGCGATCGACGAGAGTGGCGAGTGGTGGCGCGGAACGGAGTTCGGGGACATCGTTACGTACCTCAAAGCGCTCGAGCCCGGTGGCTACCCAGTCGACCGTGTCGTTGAGGCGCGATGTGCGTGCGGCAACGGCACGTTCCGGCTGAACCTTGATCGCGATGACGAACTCGCCCGAACCGAATTGTCGCGTGCGGAATCCTCAGCAGTCCGCTGGATTGGAAGAGCGATCTTGATCTGACCGATGCGCGCGCGACTCGCGTCGCCAGCGGAACGTCGACCCTATCGTCGGCGACGGAGAACTAGACCGAGGTGACTTTCTACGGAAATTCCTTGGACTGACTGAGGCGACGAAGAACCTCGTGAGCCCGATCTTGGTCGCGCGCGAAAAGCCGGCCGCGCGCCTGGAGTACCTTTGACTTGCCTCCGCACAGCTTCGCGGTTTCCCTCCTTGGGTGCTGCTGCGCCCCCACCGCCTTGAGGACCGCGAAGGGTGCCTCGCCGCCTTTGATTCGAACGTCCCCGCGTTCTTCGCGCCGAGTGAGCGCAGTTCGTATGTCGAATACCTCGACGAGATGCTCCCCCGCAGCGGGGTTCGCCAGCTGGTCCTGCAGGCCCCCGACGGCGCGATCGTCGCGAGCGGCGGGGTCGGCTTGCGTGACGGCGAGGCCCGCATGTGTTGGGGTATCGTCCGCGCGTCCCATCACCGTCGCCACCTCGGCGAGTGCTTCCTGCTCGCGCGACTTCTCCTCGGCGCGGCCGCTGGCGCCGATCGGGCGGGGCTCGACACGATCCCGAAGACAACCCAGTTCTTCGCGCGCTACGGCTTCGTGATCGTGCGCGAGCAGGACGACGGCTACGGGCCGGGCATCCACCGCCGCGACATGTGCGTCACGCTCGACCTGGCGCGCGTGGCCGCTCTGCGTTCTGCGTTCGCGACCACCTGCGCAGGACTCGGAGTCCAGCTCGACCAGACGTTGGCAGGCTCCCTCGTCCAGCCTCCAGCCATCTTCTCCGACGATTGGGAAGTGTAGCCACGGGCTCGACGGGGCGGCTCGCAGGCGCGACCATGCGTCTATGATGGCGCGGGTCGGGTTCACCCTGTGGGTCGGTCTATCGATCGGCGCGTGCGGCGGGAGGCAGCCGCTCGAGTGCAAGACTATCGCGCCGGCCAAGAGCAGCTTCGAGGAGGAGCGGCTCCTCGAGAATTACGACGTCAGCGCGGACTCACCGGAGGCCTACGTGACGGCCGCCGAGAAGGCGCGCCCCTTCGAGGATCCTACCGGCGTCGGCGGTCTGGGTCTCACCGAGTCCCGTTGGTGCACGAGCTGGAGTCTGTCGGTCGTGGATGGGGAGTGCAGGGTCACGGCATTCCAGCTACTGCACCGCGTGCGCATCACTCTGCCGCGGTGGAAGCGACCGGCCACGGCGCGCAGCGAGTGGATCGAGTGGGACAAGAGCGCCGGCGCCAAGCTCACCGCCCACGAGGAGGGCCACTACGCGATCGCCGACAAGGCAGCCCGAGCCGCCTACGAGCAGGCGCTCGGGATCACCCAGGCTGCGACCTGCGACGAGCTCCGCGCCAGAATGCACAGCCTCCTGAGCGAGCAGCAGAAGCTCATGAACAAGAAGCAGGTCGAATACGACGAGGCTTCTCAACACGGCACCGTCGAACCCTGATCGCTCGCAGACCGTTGCGCGCATAATCGACCTCCACACCGTCGCCGTTCGGCCGCGCTCGATCTCGTGGGACAGCTGGAGAGCTCGTCACTGACGGCGCATGCCCCTGTTCATCGATGTGGGGCCAGAATGACATCGGTAAGCACCCGAAGCGACGGAACGATGACTTCGGCACCGGCTGCGAGCGCGATAGTTGGATCCACGATGGGGTCAGGCTGGAAGTCGGCGATCGCCCACCAGTACCCGCAGGCGCGGGGCAGCGGGGCGAAGTAGCGGCCCGCGAGATCGAACAGCGTGTCCCCGTCGACGACGCGGTGAACGCGGTTGTCGGGGAGCGGGCGATAGCGGTAGGGCTCCCGCTCGGTGAGGTAGCGCCGGCCCTGCTCGTCGAGCACACCAAGGCAGAAGCTAAATCGCGAGCCCGTCTGCGGTGGCATCACTCCTCCTCCCTGCGGTCTTCGGAGGTCACCCGTGTGTCGAGGATCTCCTCGAAGGTCACCGTCGCCGTGTAGACCAACACCGAACCGTCGACCCCGAACTGCTTGTAGGAGAACTCGAGGTCGGCGAGCACGGCCTCGACCGTGATGACCCCGGGCCACACGAACAGCGTTCGCGGCGGTGCGGTTGCGGGCACACCCTCGTCGGTCTTCGGTGGGACCGTCAGCGCACGCAGGAAGCCGCGGAACGTCAGGATGTCGGCGTCCTCGCTGCGCTCACGGGCGATGTGCCGGTCGAGGTAGAACTCGACCCCCGAGAGCTGGCGGTTGCCGGTCGACTGGAACTGCAGGAGCTGGTGAGAGAGGCCGGGCACCGTCACCCGGTTCCAGTTCACGGAAATCTTCTCGGTGAGCTGCGCTGGGTTGAACAGGCACTCGATGAACTCGCCGCTCGCGATGTTGATGAGGAAACACCGCGGTGCTCGGAGGGAGGCGAAGGCGATCCCCATGGCATCCCTCAGAACGCCGGCACGGGCGAGAAGGTCCGTGCGGCCGTCTCGGAGCTCGCCTTGTGGACGGCGGTGGCGACGGTTTGACCGTCCACCTGCAGGTTGAGCGTGATGGGGGCAGGCGGCGCGGGGGCGGCATGCACCGGCGTCGCGTTGGTCGGGACTTGCAGCGACATCACGGTCGCCGCGGGCATCGACGCGTTGGCGACGGGCGCCGCCGTCGCCGTGCTTGCAGGCGCGGGGGTCACCACGGGCGTGAACGTGAGCGACTGCACCCCGAACGTCTTGGCGAGATCGGCGTGCACCTTGTCCTTGAACCCCTGAACGGAGGACTGGAGGTTCGAGCTCTTGCCGACCAGGCCGAGCATCGAGTCGATCGCGCCGGCGATCGCGCCGACGAGCTCGAGCACGACCCCAATGATTGCGTCGACGACGCCGAACACGACGAGCTTCATCCCCGTCCAGACGTCCTTCCAGTTCCCGGTGAAGAGTCCGCCGATGATGAACACGACGCCCGTGACCACGTCAGCGAGGCCCGAGAAGACCGACATCGCGCTGCCGATGAGCCCGTTCACCCAGCCGATCGCCGAGGCCACCGTGGCGACCAGATACGCAATGATGCCGACGATGACGCTCACCACTACGGAGATGACCGTCCCCAGACCCGTCCACGCGTCGCCGTTCGCTCGAGCGGCGGCGCTCGTCCCCGTGAGCCTCGCGATGGTCTCGGAGAGCTTGGTTCCCACCTGAACCAAAGCGTTCCAGAGCAGCATCGCCGCGGGCTTGATCATGTTCCAGCCCTCGACGACCCCTCGCGTCACATCGACCACCGCGGTCATCGCCTGGACGACGAAGTCGAGCACCTGGGCAAGGACCTTCCCGACGCTCTCGCCCGACGTGCCGAACTGCGTGAACGTCGCGGAAGCCGCGGCGGGATCGTCTCTGTCCGAGAGGAAGCCAAACGCGACGCCGAGCTTGGTGAGGGCGCCGACAAACGCCTCGATCGAGGGCTTGGCCGCGGTGATGCCGGCCGAGAAGCCGGTGGCCACGCCGGCGAGGAAGTTCTTGAGGCGGTGTCCCCACAGGAAGACGCTGATCAGGAAATCTTTGAGCCCGGCGTTGCCGGCCTTGTTGAGCTCGTCGCGCACCGCACCGGAGAAGCCGCCGTCCTCGAACAACTGCTTGAGCGCTTCGAAGGCGAGCGACACCCGAGCCCACGCCCGTTGGGCGAGGTCGGCAATCCCTCCGAGGTTCTTCTGGAACGCGAGGTGGAGGCCTGCGACGGCGATGGCGATCGCTCCCACGACCAAGACGGCAGGGAGAAGAACCCCAACGAGCCCACCGACGGTCACACCCGCAGCCTTCAGGCCGATCACGAACAGGGCGAGCGACGCCTTGGCAGCGATCGCGGCGCCGACGACGGTGAGGATGGAGCCCGCGCCCACGAACAGCGCCGCGAAGCCCTTCTTCAGCCCTGCAGGCATCGCGCGCACGAATCGGAGGAAGCCGTTGAGACCGTCGATGATGACCGCGAGGATCGGTTTGAAGACCTGCGCGAACGGTTCGCCGAGCACGATCGCGAGCGTCTCGAGCGAGCCGCGGAGCAGCTGCTTTTGCCCAGCGAACGTGTCGAGCATCTTGTCGCGGAAGCTCGCGGCGGTGCCACCGGCGTCCTCGAACTGCTTCCGCAGATAGGACACGGCCTCGGCCCCCTTCACGGTCACGCCGGTGTTGGTCCGGATGCCGTTGGTCACCTGGGTCATGATGGCCTGCACGCTGCCGAGCGCGTGGTGGCCGAACGTGTCGATGAGGAAGGCTGACCGCTTCGCGTCGGTCATCTTGTCGAGCGCGGGCGTCATCTCCGCGAGCACGTCGAGGAAGTTCCGGAAGTGCCCGCCGCTGTCGGTGACCTGAACGCCGATGCCCTTCAGAGCGGCCTGCGTCTTCGGATCCGCCATGCGCTCCATCGCGACGGCCACACCCGTCGATGCGCGCTCGACGCCGGGGATGATGTTCTTGACCAGACCGAGCGTGATCAGCGTCTCGGTCATCGACTGGTGGAGGGCCTGCGCGCCGCGAGACGCGTTGCCGAGGGCCATCGGCAGCTCCGAGGCGTTGAGCGCGAACACGTTCACCGCTTGCAGCATTCGGTCGACGGCGAGGCCCGCTTCGTCAGCCGAGACCCCAAAAGCCTTCAACGCCTGGGACGCGAGCCCTGCCGCCTGCGCAGGCGTGAGCTCGCCCAGCGATCCACCGGCCAAGTCGAGCACCGGGATCAGGAGCTTCATCGACTCCTGAGCGTTGAACCCGGCTTGGGCCAGCTCCTTCAGACCGACCGTCGCCTCGGTCGGCGAGAACTGAGTCGCGATGCCGGCGTCGATCGCCGCGTTGCGCAGTTGCGCGAGCTCGTCGCGCGTGGCGCCCGACACCGCGGCGACCGCCGCGATGGCCTGCTCGAACTGGCCGGCCTTGTCGGCGAGCGCGAAGGCTCCGCCCACCATCACCGCGCCCGCCGTCATCACTGACAGCCCAAGCCCGAGCTCGCGGAACGATCCCGAGATCCGGTCGGCGCCGAGCCCGACCTTCTTGTCGAGGCTCATGAAGCTTCGCTCGAGCCCCTGCATCTTCGCGGAAGCGAGGTCGCGCGCCGTGAACACGAACCCGAGGCCCATCGCGTTCAGAGACACGAGGGCACCTCAGCCGCGTCCGCGTGCCGAAGCAGCATCGTCGCGTGGGCTTCGCGGATCTCATCCTGGAATTCGCTGCGCCCATGGTAGCCAAGGTGGCACGCCACGCAGAGCGTCAGCAGGTTGGAAGTGTGGCTATTGGCGCGGTTCAGGTCGACGTGGTGAACCTGGAACTCTGCGTCTGCACGTGCGCACACCAGGCAGCGGCCACCATCTCGCGCGATGACGGATGCCCGCAGCTCCGGGGTCCAGTCTGGACCGTACTGGCCGTAGCTGGCGATGCACCTCTGGGTTGCCAGCTCCGAGAGTCGATGCCGAACGCTCTCGCTGTGTGAATGGCCGAAGAACGGGTTGCTTGCTCCCTGCCGCGGTCTGCCCCAGTCGCCGGTCGGCCGGGTCTCGCGGAACCGCTCGGTGGCGTAGGCGCCACGCGCCCACGCGCTGCGAAGCGCCCCGGTGTGGCTGTAGCGGCCGCGCCGAATGTCTATTCGGCGTTGCTCATGGGTCGAGCGCAACGGGATACCCCAATGTCGGAGGTGTTGGCGGAGCGCGTCGTAGCGGATGCCAACGTCGCCACTGATCGACTTCGCTGACTCTTCACCGAAGACGTACCGGATGACGGCACGCACCAACTCGAGCTCTGATACTCGCGCACCAGCCATCGAAGTCTCCCTCAGCGCTTCTTGCCCGCGCGCTCGAGCTGCTGGGCCTCGTGCGAACGCTGCGTCCCGATTCGTTCGATCAACCAGTCCCGATCGGAGGTCGGGAGCTCGAGGGCCTCACCGATGGTGACGCCGAGCCCGGAGCCGCCGTGCTGCTGCCAGCAGAGCTGGAACAGCGACTCGCGCCACACGTCGAGGTCTACCCCGGGGAGGAGCCACTGCGGTCCCGCCTCCGCGCCGTCCGACCCTTCCCCGGCATGAGGAAGGTCTGGTCGAAAGGGAGCTGCACGTCCTGTCGTGCGAAGCACTCCGGGCACTCGATCTCGATGGTCGTCTCGACGCCGCAGTCGACCCGGTCGAACTCGTCGACGAGGAAGTCGGCGTCGCGCATGGAGAGCTCCTCGAGGAACCGACGCCGATCGCGCTCGTCGATGCCCTCGACCTCGAGCACCCGGAACGCGAGCATCGCCGACAGCATGCGGTCGCCGGCATTCTTACGAAGAGCAGGGAGCCTCCGCTCCTCAGCGCCCGTGAACAGGCGGAACCACAGGCGACGGTTGGCGTCGGGCAGCCGGGTCTCGAAACGGTTGCCGGCGAGGAAGGCGGCGCGACTGCTCGGTGAGCGGCCGCACGGGCAGCTCGTGCAAGTCGACCTCCCACTCGATGCGCGCGCGGCAGTTGGCCTCGCCGCACGTGACTGCGAAGGCGTAGTCGGGGCCGTAGGTCAGCGCGCGGACCTCGAGCAAGGCGAAGAAGCGATCGCCCTGGAGGACCTTGTCCCAGTCCATCCGGCCGCTGTCGAACGCGTACGGCCCGGCATCCTCGGTGGTCTCCCAGCAGGCACGGAGCAGCTCGTCGACGATGCTGCCGGCCTTGGCGAGCTTGCGGTCGGCCAGCACGCGTTCTTCGCGGACCTTGAGACCTCGGATCGTACCGGTGAGACCGGACGGGCAGGTGATGGTGTGCGGCATCGCGGGCGTCGCCTCCTCGGAGCGCGGGGGCTCCAATGAGGCAAAGCAGCTGAGGGTCGACGCGGGGACCGCTCATGTGCGACACGCCATGACGGACCGGGATCTCGGAGGCCTCGACGGACGGCCGTGCGCGGACGCAGGGTGGGGTTGGCGTATTAGGGCCGGTCAGTCGCCGCGAGGGTGGAACCGTGAGGTACTACTCTCCTTGTTCATCCTGGGCGCGCCGAGCTCCCGACCTTCCGGCAACTGCTCGAGCGCAGCCCGGCGAACTTCACGGTTCGCGGGCCGCAGCCTGGGACGACCGACGCCAAGGCGGAGCCGCTGGTCATCACGTGGTCGAGGGCCGCGACGCCATTTGAGGGGGCGGCTGCCTGGGCGCCCCATCCTCACCGCGCTATGCCTCGGCCGTGGCGATGCATGATCGCATGGGGGCGCTTAACAGAATCGTCGAGGTGATCGAGTCGTTCGTCACGCTCGACGACTTCCGCTACTTGCCGCACGTATTCCACAGTTCCATCGACCAATTCGCGAAGCTCCCGAGCGACAACGGCGACAAGATCCACGCGATGCTCGCCCACTTGGTGTCCCTTGGTCATGGGACGTATGCGCGCGAGGCCGTCCCCCTACTACTCGGAATCGCGCAGCGACAGTGGCGAAAGGCCGTGAAACGCGGTGAGCGGCCGCCGCTCACCGCCGAGGACGTGGACCATGCCATTCGGGCTGCGAGGGTGTTCATGGACGACGTGCGCGAACTCGATGCGTGGCGCGACGAGGTGATCCGAAAGCATCGAGAGTGGGTGGAGAGCTCGCCATCGAGCCCCGTCAACGCCCCTCCGCGTCCGGCGCGGGCTCCGGCTCCGCCCCCCCCGGCCGCCCCAGGTGCCGACTTCGTGAAGGAGCCTCGCCGGATCAAGCGCGGGGACGTTCTGCGTGTTCACAAGGATCGGGCGCCACTAGCACCGCTGATCCCGCGGCCGGCTGCTCCACAGCATATCACCATCAACAACTTCGAGAAGGTGGACAAGCTCGTTATGACCGACAACTCCAGCAGCAACTCCAACAACGCCTCCTCGACCATCTCAGGCAACGCCGTCGTCAGCGGCAACGCCGTCGGACAGCACGCGAAGGCGACCGGCGGCTCCATCACGCAGACGACCACAATCACGACGCATGCGCCGGTGCCGCAGAACGTCTACATCGACGCCGTCACGAAGGCTCAAGCGGCCTTCGTGAACGAGCAGTCGCAGATCGAGTCGGTCAATCCCGACCTCTCGGACGAACTGTGGAAGATCTTCCCGCGTCTCCGCAAGGTCGAACTCGTCGTCGAGGACCTGGAGAAGCAGCGCGCGCAGATGAAGAAGGTGGTCGACGACCTCGACATCGCGCGCTTCGCGGAGGAGGTGAAGAAACTCCCAGACCTGGAGATGCTGAAGGCCCTCCTGACGAACCCCGTCACGGAGATGATCGCGAATGCCCTCATGGGGGCGCGGGCACCGTAGCGGATGCACGACCGCGCGGGCGCGGTCGTCGCCCTCAGCTCAGTCCCGCTTGCACCGTGCGAGCCTTTGAGACGTTGAGCTGAGCCCGTGCGAGCGAGAGCCGGAACCAGCCAGCGATCTTGTCGAGCGGCACTCGGTCTCCTACTCGGCGAACGGCCCGGGAAGCGTGCATGCCGCGAGCGCGTGATCATCGCCTGAGTCGCTCGTTCGGGGGTCGAGCGCAGCGATCGGCTCGGTCCGTGTGGCTGGGGCTGCCGAGCAGTTCCGCATGCTCGCCAGCCGCTTCGACCAGGGTGCCGACGTTCATTCTGCGTTCCTCAAGCTCGCAGCATCGGTGATACGCCTGCGGTTCGTCGAACGGTATTGTTACGCGCTCTTAGTTGGTCACTGCACGAGTTCGAAGAAGTCGTACGCAAGCGTGATCTGCTCGATCACGTTCTCGTCGGCCTCGTTGTCCCATTCGCCCGCGACGAACTTCGTCGGCCAGGCGCGCGAGAGCGACCACCGACGTAGCGTCGTCCCGTCGCGGTCCTGCTGCACGATGTCGAGGTTCCGCTTGTAGAACGGGTCGACGAGACCGAGGCCGCTCGAGGTGATCGCGACGTCCTGCAGCCAGTCGAACAGATCGCGGTCCTGCGTGGCGCCACGCTCGAGCGTGACGTCGGCGAACGTGAGCCTTCCGGGGCTCTTGTTCGGGATGAGCGACCCGCCCTCGAAGTACTCGACCTTCGCGACCTCCACCGAGAGCTCGCTGCACTTCTGGAAGCCCGCGTGCACGACGCCGAAATCGATCTCGACGAGGAACTTGAACTTCTTATGGAAACTTCTCGGCTTGCCGATGACGGGCATGATCAGTCCTTCCTGTGCTTTCTCGAGCGACTCGCCGGCGTCTTCCCAGCGCGAGAGGTCGGCTCGATCGCGCTCTTCCAGCGGTGGCAGTTTGCGCAGAGCAACTGCGCGTTCTCCAACGTCGGCTCACCTCCCAGTGACGCCGGCTTGATGTGGTCGACCTCAATGGCGTCAGATGTGCCGCACCAAGCGCATCGTCCGCGGAAGGCGGTCACGACGACGCGCTTGACCCACACAGGAAAGACGCGTGGACGGACTACCTGCTCCCGGTCTTTGATGAAGCGAGGGTGCTCGGCGCCGACGCCAAGCTTCGGGCGTGGCCCATGGTTCGGCCAGTATCGCGGGATGCCGGTGGCGTGGTGCTTCGGCCGGATGACGATCACTCGCCCGCACCCGCACGCGCACCTGTGCTGGCCTTGGTTGGCAGCCACCCACCGGTCGACACCCTTGTAGTGACCGCGGCCGACCCTCGAGTGGTGACCCCAGACGAAGCTCGGAATGCCCGCATGTCGGTGTGCCCGCTTGAGAGTGATGGGGGTGCTACATCCACAGGCGCACAGCGGCGCTTGCTGCCTCGCGAGCCAGTCCTCGATCAGCTCCCGACCTCGCCACAGCCCGTCTGCCGTTCGTCCGCGGGCCATCAGCGCGCGCTCCCGGAAGCCAAGTCGAGCTCGAAAGCCCTCGTGTCCTGCGAGATGCTCAGGACGACGAACTCTGCCGGCTTGTTGGTGGCGAGGCCGATGCGCGCGAGGAGCTTCCCCGCGAACACCACGGCCGGGCTATTCAGCTGCTCGGAAACGTCGATAAAGAACGCCTTGGACGGTTCACGCGAGCGGAAGGCGCCGTTGTTCATCTGCGTGAGCAGGAAGGTGTTGATCGTGCGCCGCACCGTCGCGCGGAGAGCCTCGGTGTTGTTCTTGTGGCGTGCGAATTCGAGTCCGAGCTTCAACGACCTCTCGATGAAGAGGACCCCGCGCCGCTCGGCGACGTACGGGAAGTTCCCGTCGCCCTTCAACGTGCGCGAGCCGTCGATGTAGCGGGGCAAGCCGGGCCCCGTGGTCAGCGGGTTGATGCGCTTGGGGTAGACGAGATCGCGCTTGCGCTCCTCGAGCACTTCGTCGGTCTCGAACCCGAGCACGCCGAACATTCGCCCCGCCTCGATCCCCGCCGGCGGGTCGTAGACGCCGCCCGGTCGAGCGGCGTCGGTGCGCGCGCACACACCCGCGATGATGCCGGAGGGCGGAGCGATGATCGTCTCGGCGGCGCCGAACACCGAGCGATCGGGATTGAGCACCTTCACGCGCGGCCAGTACATGGCACCGAACTCGGAGAGGCCGAGGAGCGCCGCAGTGCTCTCGACGTAGGTGACGATCTCCGTCGCCGCCATTCCGGCCGGGGGATCGAGCACCGCGAACATCGTCCCGCCGCGATGGACCTCGCAGTACTGGAGCATCGCGTTCTGCACGGCGGGCGTCGCGCGGCCGGGGACAAGCAAGAGCGCGATCTCGGGAATGCGGTCGAGGGCGTGGAGGCCCGTGCGTCCAGTCGCCGATCCGATGAAGTCGTTGTCGGCGAGCTTCATCAGGCCGTCGCTCCCGCCGGCGAGCGGTGCGGTCTGCAGCCCGAGGCTCGGGCCTCCGGGGAGGAGCTGGTCGGTCACGCGGATCAGGCTCGAGCCTCCGCGAGGCGCGTTGACGATGCGCTCGATGTACCGGTCGGCGGTAGGTGCGAGGCGGAGGTTCGGGAAGAGCTCGCGGTAGCTCCCGTCCTCGATGACCGCGAGATCGAACACGCCCGCTTCACCGGAGGTGGGCGAGCGGAGCTCGACCTCGAGGTGGTTTCCGTACGTGCCCGGGTCCAACGCATCGACCCGCACCGCGTTGGCCGATCCAGACGCGGCACCCGTGTGGGCGACCGTGTCGAGCCCGAGGGCGGCGGCGGTTCCGGCACGAACCTGGAGCTGCGCCGTTGCGCCCGTCGCGGTGGTGTGGAGCTCGAGGAACCCTCCCGGCGCCTCCGAGACCACGACACCGACGATCGCCGGCTCGACGATCGCCTTGAGCTCCGCCGCGGTCACGGCGCGCACGGCGCGCACGTTCCCCGAACCGACAGCGGCTGCCGTGGGGAAACCGAGCGCGCCGTTCGCGGTGCCGCCGGTGATCTCGACCCGGCTGCCGGTACCCCTCGTGTCGCTGATGATTCGGGGCACGCCACCAGTGACGACGGCCTTCCCTCCGACCAGCTTGGCGTTCAGCGCCGCCGCGACCTCGCTCGCCGTGGCCGCGCCGATGGCGGCGAATTCCGCCGCGACAAACGCAAGCAGCTGCGCGGCGCCGCCATCGATTCGCAGGCCGAGCGTTTGGCCGTCGGCGAGGAGGTAGGGCCCGGGACCGCCCGCGCCGACCGATGCAGCAATCGCGTTCAGGGTCGCAGACGCATCGGAGCCGCCGCCGATCGACACCACCAGCTTGTCGCCGTCGTCGAGCACGAATGGTCCGGGCGTCGTCCCCACCACGCGCGCGGGCGTCGGGCCACCGGCGGACGTGAGAAACCCCGCTGCACGCGCCGCCGTCACGGTCGTCGGATCTGCGATGTCGATGTGGTGCGCCGTGCGGACGCACCACAGCTGCGAGCCGCCGTTCTCGAAGAACCCCATCGCGGCGAGCGGCAGGTCGGCATCCGGGGTGAAGCCGCCGTATCGCGCCCGGAACTCCTCGAACGACGAACACAGCACCGGCACATCGAGCGGCCCGCGCTGGGCGATGCCGATCGCAGCAGCGATAGAGGTGGGGGCAGAAGGGATGCCGCGGACGCGCGGCTCCTCTTCAACGACGACGACCTTGGACGACAGCAGCTCTCCGCTCATCGGGGACCTCGATCGGAGTGATCGGGGCGCCTGCGGGGCCTCCTGGGGGAACGACGACCTCCGGAGCGGGCTCCGGCGGGGAAGGCATGTGTTCGACGCGGAGCGTGCCAGCGCGTACCGCCGCCTGCACCATCGGCAGCGTGAGCACCGCTGCGGGAAGGTCAGAGGCTCGCGAGCTCGCTGGCAGCGTCAAGGCGCCCGGCAGCAAGGCTCCGTCGCGCCGACGATCGCACACGCAGCGGCCGAGCGCCGCGCAATAGTCACCGTGCGTGAGGATGAAGACGGCAAGACGGCGCGTCGTGTTGATCAGGCTGACGCTCACGGGGATGCTCCTGCCGTTCCGACCGCGAGCTCCGCACCTGCGGCGCCGACGGCCTTGCCGAGGTCGAGGGGCAGGCCCTCATGGATGTCGAAGCCGCGGATCACCAAGCCCCAGCTGAACGCGCGCACGTCGTCCTTCCCCTCGAGGTTCGTGTGGAGCTCGCCTGAGGGGGCGAGCTCCCAGCGCACCGTTCCCTGACTCAGGTTCGCGGGGTCGCGATCCATCTCCAGCCACGGATTCGAATTGAAGAAGGTCGCGAGCGCGGCCATCAGGTTGAGCAACTCGACGGCGCGGTCGGACGCACCCGTCAGGCCGAACTCGATGTCGACCGTGAACGGAGGTAGGCGGCGGCGGATCTCGGGACCGCTTGCGCCCATGACGACCTCCTCACCGAGCTCGTTCGAGCTGTAGAAGCGGTTCTCCTTGATGCGCGGACCCGAGAGGACGAGCGACGGCAGCTTGGCGATCGCGGTGAGGTCGACGGTGCCGAGCGGATCGTCGTCGAAGTCGACGGCGACCGACAGCGAGACGTTCTCGAGGACCTGGCGTTTGAGCTCACGGAGAAGCGTGCGGACCAGCCGTGTAAAGTCGGCTTCGTGGACGATTCGAGGAAGGAGGAAGCGGTAGGCGCCCGCGGCGGTAATCGCTTCGCCGGGTACCGGCACGCCCGCCAAGTCGAGGTTGGTCAGCGTGACGTCGACCGTCCCCTCGACGTGTGGCGGGGTGTGTACGTGGACCTCAGCGTCACGTACCGACACGACCTCGGCTGCGAGGTCGCCAAAGCGGACCGCGACCCGCGGCGCGAAACCGGAGCCGCGGATCGTGACCAGGTCGCCGCCGCTGGTCGGTCCAGTCGAGGGGACGATGCTGTCGAGCGTGGGAGTCACCCCATGGCAAAGCAGCGGAACGACGCCGTGGGGACAATCTCTCCGCGTCGACGAGGCGTGCTCGTTCGGTGATCCCGACGCCGCCTGGCCTGACCCGATGCTTGGTGCGACAGGATCGGCGCGGATTACGAGCGGATCCGGCCCCTTCGGCGTGTCGACAGCGAGCTGGCACGCTGCCTCGGACGTTCAAGGCCGCCGCTTCAACACCTCGTCCAGACCCGCGAAGGTTACCACTTCCGCAGCGTTCACCGCGAACGTCACAGTGGAGATTCCCAATGCCGCAAGTCGGCCCTGAGTCGTCGCATCGACGTCGGTCGGCAGCACAGCGACGAGAGTCTCGGCCAGCCCAACCCCACCGTGAAACATGAGCTGACCCACCGCTCCGTAGATGCTCGTTGTGTCCGCGCTACTCTTGACTTCAAATAGGATCTTGGTCTTCTTCCGGAGACCAGGCACATAGAGGTCCCGAGCGATCGTGTTGAAGGAATCAATCCCGCAGCTTGCAAGGGTGTCGCGCAGGGCGTTGACGACCAGCCCATGAATGCAGTCGGCCTCGACCTGATCCGACGTGCGGTACCTCTTCGTTCCCTCGAACTCCCGAACGAAACCCTCCTCATCGTCCGGTAGGTCGGTGAGGTCTTGCGCCTTGCCAGCCTTGATCTCGCTCCTGAAATCAGCGGAGCGGCGCGTGAAGTCACGCAGCTTTCGAGGGAGGCGTGGATCATCGAGCCGCCCGATGACATACATGGGCATCTTCCGATCTCCACTGAGCACCCAAGACCAGTCTCGGTACTTGGCGAGGAAGTTCGTCTTGGAGACCCCCTTGGTCCCGCCGCCGATCTTGCCGTTGTGGGCGACGTAGACGACGCCGTCTTCATCCTCCAGGAACGCACCTGCCATGCGGCGGTCGATCCCTGACAGGGGCGGATTGATCTCGACGCTTGGCGCAGGACTGCCGCCCTTGAACGGGTATCCGAGGCCGCCGCAGTTCCAGTAGCGATTCTCAATTAGCTTGAAGGTCATCCAGAAATCCAGCGACTGGACGTAGTGGATGGTGGCCTCCTGGGTTCCTCCCGGGAAGCCCACAAGCTGCGATTGCTTCTGGGTCGTGACGGCGTCCACCGCAGCCCTCATCTGTTCCTGGCACAGCTCGACGGCGTCGGCAGCTTCGATGACTCTGAGCACAGCGAACCTCCTGGGCGAATGCGGATCGGCAGCGATGCTCGCGTGGATAGAAGGCGAGTTCAAGCGGACGGGCAGCTGCGTTCACGGCCATCCGACGCTGCCGGTAGACGGGGGCGCTCGGCCGCGATGGCCTCCGCACGAAGCGTTGGCACCTGCGACGAATGCAGACCAGAAGGGACGCGAAGCTGAACGCTCACCCCGGCGTGTTCGTCGGTCGGCGGCGGAGGGGCCTCTTCTTAGGCGTCGGCGCTGCGTCAGAGCTTCGCGCGATCCACCGCGATGCTGCCCAGTACGTTCCTGGAGGGCTGAGATGCTGGTCCTCATCTTGCTGCGGAGCGTCTGCCCACCCGCAAACGGGTGGCCGCTAAAGTCCAAACCCAGCCCGGTCGGCAACCCGCCGAAGGAACCGCTTCTGCGCCCCGCGCTTGAACGACTCAAAGGCAGGTCGGAGGAACGGGCGCGGCGGGATCCGGATGACGACAGCTCCTTTGCTGCCGCCCTCGCGGCTCGGCGAGATGCCGGCACGCCGCATCAACACGAACAGGAACCGACGCATCTTCGGGGTGATGGCCACGATGAATGGCCCGGCCCCGAACTCCTGCACCTGAGCGACGTTGACCAACGCGGCGCCGCCGCGGCTTCGCGCCTTGCGGAGCACGCCGATGAATGCCTCGTCGCCGTCCATGACGACGGTGATCGAGTTGCGCAGGTCGCCTCGGCGTAGAAGTGCTTTCGTCCCGCGAAAGCCCTTGAGCCTTCGCGCGGCGAGCGTCGTCTGGGCGAGGGGCGCGATGGGCTGACCGCCGGGGGCCTGGTTGGTCAGGCCCTCGACGATCGTCTTGCGGAGCAGCTGGGCTTCCTGGCGGACAGCGGTGCCGATCGCATCCTTGAGGCGGGCCGGGCCTCGCGCGAGCAGTCGCCGCGCGAGGGCCCAGTCGCCGGTCTGCCGGGCGCCCATGGGGGTCAGGCCTTGGCGGTTCGCAGCTCGGGGGCGTGGGCGTTCAGCCAGTCGATCGCAGCCCGGCTGGTGGGGTTGATGATTGCGCCACGCTTCACGCTCTCGGCCGACATGGCGAGGAACGTCTCGGCCACGCGTACGTCGGCCTCGGTGACTGCGTAGCTTCGCAGGCTGGCCGCGAGCTCGTGCGCGGACAGGAGCTTTCCGGTGCGCCAGAAGTGCAGCTCGAGCTGGCAGCGGTACGCTTCGGCCTCGAGGCGGGTCCGTCCTGCGGTGCTCCCGAGGTACTGCCATCCGAAACGGAGGGGACCGAGCGAGTCGTACTGCACGATGTGCTGGCACTCGTGCGCGAGGACCATCAGCTGCGACCACAAGCTCCATCCCGCGGTCGGCTCTCCCGGGGTGAAAGGCATGTAGATGCGATGGCCGATGGTGGTCGCGAAGTGGTCGAGGAAGGCGTCCGCATCGACGATGCCCATCTGCCGCAGCACCTTCGCAGCGAGGTTCGCCTCGAACGCCAAGCGCTTGTCGACGAGCTGCGCCCGGTACTTCGCGGTCATGTACGCGTAGAAGTCGCGCACGATCTCCGGAGTGGGCTCGCTCATCGCGCACCCCCGTCACTCGGCAGGCAGGCGTGACTGCCGTCGACGATCTTCTGGCAGCTCCAGCTGCCGCCGCTCTGCGCGGCGACCTCGTCGCAGTTCATGACGTCGGTCCAGCGTTCGTCGCTGCCGCACACCTGGGCGACCGCACCAGAGCAGCGAGTCTCGTTCACGCGGCACGGGTCGGCCGGCGAGCAGGCAATGAGGAAGAGCACGGGGATGATGAGACACAGCTTCATGGCGAGACTCCTCTCGGCGCTGCGGTGTCCCTCTCGGCGAAGGTCACGAGCAGCAGGTTTCGCCGCGGACGCGGCATGAACAGGCCGAACCCAATGGGTCTCGCCTCTGTGACGTAGAGGCCTGGTGGGGTACGAACGGATTGAACGAGTGATCCTTGCGAATCGAAGATGGCGCCCAGGCGATCGCCGACGTGCACCAGCGCGGTGCCGGTGGCTGCGTCGATGAGCCCCGCGCGCTCGAGGTGTGCGAAGTGGAAGACCAGGCGCAGTTGAGTGCGGGGCGAGTTGCCAGCCGCGTACATCTCGAGCGCCTCGAACGCCTCGGTCTCGACCTGGCAAGGGAGACGCACCGCCGGGTGTTCCCTGCGGATGCGCGCGCCAACAGCATCACCGGTGTCGAGGAGCGCCGGCTCCTTGAAGTCGGCGTCGTACCCGGGCGGATCGGTCGCCAAGGTTCGTGGATCGAGCCTGTAAAGTTCGGCCGAGAAGGTGAAGACGAGCCGCCCGCGCATCACGTGGCTCCGAGCCCCGCCGGGCGCCGATATCGCAGGAGCACGACATCAATTTCCGGATCGCCAGTGAGATGCGTCGTGAGGTCGGGCGGATGGAGTCGGTACGCTTGGTCTCTGGTCCGCTCTTCGGCCAGGCGCCAGCGCTGGCGGGCATCCGACCATGCTGCGGAGTCGGCGAGGTACGGCATCGCGCGCACGACGAGCTGCATGGTGGCGGTGCGAATGGCCGCGGGCGTGCGCCCGAACGGCGTGCCGTCAGGCTCGGTGTAGCCCCAGACTCCGGCGACTGCGACGTTGCCGATGTCCTTCGGAAAGCGACGCCAATGGCGGAGGGTGAGGCGTGGGGCCTCGAAGCCTGGAGCCACCGGCGCGCCGACGACGAGGAGGTCGTCGGGATCTAGCGAGAGCGGGCTGCCGTCGATGACGAGGGCATCGATGCGGATCGGCGGGAATGGCGGTTCGATGGAGCTCGCCCCGCGCCCATCGAGCCGGAGCGTGAGCGTCCGCGGTTCGAAGAACCACCCGGTGGCCGCGTCGACGAAGGCGCTCGCGTCGGCGAGCAGCGCGGTCAACCGCGCGTCGCTCGCCATCGCGGGCGTGACGCCCTCGGCGCGGAGGTCGGCCACCGAGGCGTACACGTCACTTCTCCTTGCGCGCCTTCGGGTCGTTCGGCGTCGGCGGGCGCGTAAGGAGCTCGGGCGTGGTCAACGCGTCGTTACGGGCCTCGGACACCTTGATGTCGTCGACCGCGGCGCGCCGCGTCTTGGTCTCGGTCTCCTCCCGGGCATCGAGTGCGCGCGCCTCCTCCTCGGTGCACACGTCGAATGCGAGCGGCGAGTAGTCGGCGTCGGGTGCCTCGCGCACGGTGCGGAGGTAGTCGCCCACGTCCTTGCCGACGCGGTACCACCCGCGCTCCTCGTGGAACTTGATGCCCGCGTAGGTGTAGCGACGCAGGACGTGCCCGCGACGCGGATCGAATGCCTTCAGTCGGACCAGCAGCGTATCCATCCGGGCTCCCTCACAGCTTCAGGTTGATGAGCTTGGAGACGCCGAGCTCGTCGGCGTACTTGGTGTCGAACCGCATCGTGGCGACGACGCGCAGCACGCCCGCCGACACGTCGCGGAACGACTCGAGGCGGATCTGCCGCCAGATGCCGACGTGGACGTTCTTCGGGTTGGTGAGGAGGGCGACGGTGCGATCGCTGGTGCTCCCGAGGTTCTCGGGGAACAGCGGCACCGTCGTGATCGGAACACCGGAGTAGAGGACCGGCGCGTCGGTCTCGAGGAACTTGTCGCCGCCGACGGTCGCGCGCTCGGCGAGCGAGTTGCGGTAGCCGAGCTCGGCGTCCACGCTGGTCAGGAAGGTCATCGCCTTCTTGTCGCGGAGGTACTCACTCGGGAGCGAGCGGAGCATGTCGCGGAGCAGGTCCTTGGTGATCGTGACGCCGGCCGCGTCGACGACATGGCTCTTGGCCTGCTTGAGGAGGCCATCGAGCGTCGCGAGGAACGGATCGGTCGACGTCTTGTCGCCGTTGATGATGACCTCCTCCATGTCGCGGCCCGCGGCCTCGGCGATCATCTCGAGGATGGTCTGGCGGAACTCGCCGCGCTCGATGTTGTCCTCGAGCACCTCGTCGGAGAGGTAGACCTCCGCCTTGAAGAGCTGGGCATCGAGCTCGAGGAACGAGAGGTCGGGCTTTGCGCGATCCGCTGCGGAGAGCGCGGTGGCCTCCTTGCCGGCGCGGAGGATGCGGCTCCCGAACTTGATCTTCGAGACCTGGTACTTCGGTGCGGGCATGGGCACGACGGTGGCCATGCTCATGAGGACCGACTGCTTGATCAGCAGGCGCATGAACTTCTGTGCCTGCGCGGGGAGAAGGATGCCGCCGGAACCGGTCAGGTCGGCGAGGGCGAGATCTGCCTTCTCGAGGAGGCTTCGATTCGGGGTGTAGGACATGGCGCGTTCCGACCCGGGGTTGGGGATGGGGGCGTCGCGCGCCTCGAATGGTTGGAAATTCGGTGGTGTCAGCGGTCGTGGAAGGACAGCGACTTGTCGACGCTCTCGCGGTCGAGCGGGCGATTCAGATCGAGCGGCCAGCCGACCTCCTGGTCGGCGCGCTTCTCGGCGCGCTCGGGCGCCGAGCGGCTGTTGGGCAGCGCGACGCCCTTCTCGAGCCGGCCGAGTCGCTGGCCCTGCTCCTTTACCGCATCGGTGAGCGTCCGGAGCGAGGACGCCACGGCCTCGAGCTGCTCGGTGACGCGGGCCTCGGGAGCCGGACTTGCTGCCGGCGGTGGCGGTGCCGCGGGCTCCGCCGCGGGGTCTTCCTTGGCCACCGCCAGCATCGAGGTGACGCCGGCGAGGAGCTCGCGGACCTTCGCGACGGTCTCGCCGACCGACACGCTCTTGTTCGCCTCGTCGGAGGGAGCGTCGACCCCCGCGAGCTCGGCGAGCGCCGAGGCGGCCTCCGACAACTCCTCGCAGAGCTCCGCACAGAGCTCGGTGGCCTCCGCGTCGGAGGCTTCGCCCAGCGCCTCGACGGCTTCGGTGAGGCGTTCGAGCACGGCGCTCGCGGCGGTGACCACCTCGCTCGCCTCCGCCTTGCGCGTGGTGGGCTTCTTCTTCTTCTTGCCCTTCGCCGGCGTGTCCTCGCCGTCCTGCTCCTCGTCGTCGGTCTCGGGCTGCTTCGGAGTGTTCATCGGTGCGTCCCTCTTCACCACCAGGAATCGGTGTTTGTTGGCGGCGCGGTCCACGAGCGACACCTCTTCGACGACCATGTCGACCAGGCGGTGGACGCCGTCGCCCTGCGGGTTCGGCTTGGATTCGTCGCTCACGCTTCGACCTCCGGCTTGGGCTCGGGCGCGGACTCGGACTCGGTCGGCTCGGGGACGCGCCGTGCGGAGCCCCCGATGGAGAAGCCCGTGAGCTTCCCGTCCTTCACCTGCTCCCAGAGCTCGTCGGCGATCACCCGCACACCGAGCAGCCAGGTGCCCTTGCGCACGCGGACACCGGCGAGCTCGAAGTCGGTCGGCGCGAGGAAGCTCTCGAGCACCTTCACCTGGTCGTTCACGGCGAGGCGGTGCATCAGACCGATGCCGCCGAACTCCTCCATGAACCGGTGCGCAGCGCCGCGGATCTCCTCGGGCGAGTAGATGTCGCCCTGCGCGTCGACCACTTCGGGCTCGAGTACGATGCCGAGCACGTAGCGCTCGTCGGAGGGGTCCATCCCCTTGAGCAGCTGCCCGGTGGCCGAGAAGGGAGGCGCATCGGCGCGGGCGAGGTCCGCGGGCACCTGCGCGCCCACGCTCGGTACGTCCTCGACCTCCCAACCGTCCTTCGCGAGCGAGGAGAGGCTCTTCGCGGTGATGGTGTAGTTCGAGATCAGGAGCTGGGTCAGGATCGAAGAGCCGCCGACGCCCCGCATCGACGCGATGCTCCGACGCGTGCGAATGCGGCGCACCTCGAAGGGGCTGTTCTTGACCAGCTTGGGAAGCTCGCCACGGATGCCGTAGGTGACGAGGAACTTCCCCTTCAGCGACTTGAGCACGTCGAAGAACGCGCGCTCGTCGAAGCGGCTCTCGCCGACGTCGACGTTGTAGCCGTAGTAGGGCGGATCGAGGAAGTGGACGGTGTCCTTGCTGTCGAACTTCTCGACGACCTTGCGGTAGTCGCCGCCGAAGACCTGCACGCCTTTGAGTCGGGGCGCGAACGCCTCGATCCGGGCGATGGTCTTGGCCTCGACCCCGTGCACCGACGGCGAGAAGCTCTTGCCGCGCATCTTCCCGTACGAGAAGTGCGTCAGGTAGAGGAACCGATGGAGCCAGCCGACGTCGTCGCGGGGCGACGCATCGATGAGGCTCTTGAACGTGCCCTTGTCGCCAACCCAGTTCATCTTGCGCAGGCGCCCGACGTCGCGCGGAGAGAGCCCCTTGATGATCCTGTAGGCGCGCGCGATCTCCTCGTCGGCGTCGTTGATGGCTTCCACCGCCGAGGGCTCTTTGGCGAAGAGCACCGCGGCGCTGCCGGCGAATGGCTCGACGTAGGTCTTGTGTGCAGGGAGCATCGCGACGAGCCGGTCGGCGATCCGCTTCTTTCCCGCGGGCGAGCCCCAGATGGTCTTCTCGACGGGAATGACCAAGTTGCGCTCACCCACGAGACACCTCCTCGTCAGGCGCGTTGATGTCCCTCGGCCAGATGTCGGTGTTGCTGGCTTCGCGCTCCTCGCGGGCGCGTTCGAGCAGCACGTGGAGTCGTTCGCGGGCATCGCTCAATTTGGCGATGACCGTGCGGTCGAAGGTTCGTCGGTGACTTTGCATCGCTACAGGAGGCAAAGCGTCGGGGGCGGTGCGGGGGGACACCTCGATCACCCGTGGCACGCGTCGACGGTTCGATCGCAGAGCACTCGGAGGTCGTCCTCGGTCCCCTTGAACCAGTTGAAGTCGCCGTCGACGCCCGGCAGCCGCCGACCGCCGTTGCCGTCGAACTGCCAGATGGCCCATCCGCGATCACGCCAGGGTCGAGGGAGCGTCGGCACCTTCACGCCGTAGTGCGCGACCCACAGCTGCCGCGCCGCGAAGTGCGGGGCGTCGGGGTTGCCGATCGACTGCCAGAACCAGTTGGCGGTGTAGACGATGCAAGGCCGGCCCCAGAGCGCCTCGGTCGCCTCGACGAAGGCGAACCCCCGTCGGAGCACCTCCGGTCCCGGGAGCTTGCCCGTGAGCTCGAAGTCGAGCACCGGCGGGAGCGGCCCACGCCCGGCGGCGACCTTGAAGTAGTGCTCGGCTTGGCGCTGCGGGTCCGCCTCGGGGCGGAGCACGTGATACGAGCCGACGAACAGCCCGGCCCTGGCTGCGCCTGCGACGTGGTTCGAGAAGCTCGGATCGAGGTACCCGATGTGCTCGGTGGCCTTGCAGAACGCGAAGCGAACGCCGGTCGCCGCGATGGCGCCCCAATCGAGCTTCGGGCCCTGATTCTTGCTGACGTCGGTCCCGAGGATGGTGTCCATGTGGATGCCTCCTCGAAGGCAAAGCGTCGGCGTGCTCGCCGGGGGACAGGGCTTCGGGTTCGCTGCTTCGGGTGGCGACGCGGCGACGCAAGGACCGACAGCAATCGCTGTCAGCTCACGTCATCGGGCGCGCCGGCGTCCGAGGTCAGTCCCCGATGCACGCTCGCCGGGCCCACCCGGTCAAGGCGGGCCGACACGGTCCAGGTCGAGCTACAAGGCTCCAGACTTTTCCGAGGAATCGACCGAGGGTGCGACGTGAAGGATCGCATGTCCGGGTAAACTCCAGCCCCATGGCGAAGCGTACCAAGGCGCCTGCATGGGCGTTGGCGTTGGCGGCGAGTCTTGCGTCCTCGACGACCACTACGGCGGTGAAGACCGCGACCACGAAGAAGACCTCGAGCAAGGCCTCTAAGAAGACCGCAACGAAGACCGCGAAGAAGACTGCGACCGTCACGCCAGGTCTGCTCGCTCGCGTGCTCGCCAGCGCTTCGGGTCTGCCGAAGACCGATCCGGTGTGGCTCGCCTGCGAGCGCAGGCTCATCGACCTCGTCGACCGCGTGCGCGGCGACACGACCGCTGTCGCCAAGCTCCTGGGGGTCGACCGGCGATCGGCGCAACGGCTCCGGGCGGCCTACGGGATCGAGAGGCGGCTCGTGGACGGCGTGTGGCAGTAGGCGGCGCGGACGTTCAGATGTCGGGCACGGTCGTCGTGCGGCACAGCCCATGAAACGGTGGGAAGCCGATGCCCGCCGGCGCGAGGTCTCGACTCGACAGCGTGCGTGAGTAGACGCCGCGATCGTCTAGCGCGCCGACTCCCGAACGTTCGACGACGGCGAGGATGGTCGGGCCGGTGGTGCCGTCCACCGCCAAGTGTCGCTTGCCGTCATCGCTCACCCGCTCGCGCACCCAGGGGCGCTCCCGCTTGATTGCGAGAGGATCGTCCGAGGCTTCGAGTCGCTCGATCGTGCGGACGGCGGCGGCCGTCTCGAGGACCTTCCCGTCGAGGAACCGACATGCATTTGTCGTATGCTCGTCCAGTACCGCCATCAACACGTACCGCTCGATGCGCGCTTCGGCGTAGCTCGAGATCTGCGACAGCGATCGCGCCTCGCCGACGAACGACGCAGCCACGACCGTCCAGTACGAGGTTGCCTGTCGTACGAGGCCGGCTTCGGCGAGGATGACGAGGTCCTCGGCGATGGCATCCCGCCCGAGACCGGCCTCGAGCCCACGGGCGACGGTCTCCCGCACGCGCTGCCCGAACGCCTCGAGTCGGGTGCCGTACCCGTCGCGAACGAACAGTGTGTTCGCGCGAGTGACGTGCTCGATCGCGCGGCGGTCGAGGCCGTTGAGGTCCGCCGCAATCGCCAAACGATGCCGCCGCCGGGAGTCGCCTCGTGTGGCCTGGACCACCTCGGTGGCAGCGCGCCCAAACGGCGCGGCGATCGCCCGCGACACGGGCGCCGTGGCACGTCCCGCGGCCTCGAGGGCCCGGCGGACGAGCGCGCTCCGTTGCGCGGGGCTGGTCGCACGCCAGTCAACGTCGAGCACCTGGAGCGCTTGGCGCAGAGCCTCGGCGTCGGACTTCGCCGTGAGGCGATGGAGCCGCGCGGCGAGGCGCGTAACGGCGAGGTCAAAGCCATGCGCTGTGGACAGGTCGAGCGCTTTGGCCACCGGCACGCGCAGGTCGGCAAGGATCTCGTCAGCGGCTTCGCGCGCGGCCGCGACGACCAGCAGGTCATCGGTAGCGGACGTGCCGCACATCGGGCCCCTCCTCGAGCGAGAGCTCGCCATCGACCAGGTGAATGTGCACGTTGCAAAACACGCATCGTGCAGCGGTCGAGAAGGAAACCTCGCCATCCGCGCGTTCGGTGATGTTCATCCCGTCGGCCCCGTGGAGGACGACGGTGACGAAGCCACAGTGTGGGCAGCCGACGTGGTAGCCAACCAGCCCTCGGTAGGTGCGATCTTGCGGGACGCGCCGGAGCTCGCCGCGTCCCAGTCGGCAGGGCCGCTTGTCGGTCAGCAAGGCCCTCAAGTCCCACCTCGGACGACGAGCGGAGCCCGCGCGTGGCCGCGGATCTCGATGCCCGCGTCGGTCGGGCGGATCAGCACATCGTGCGACCGTGCACATCGATCGCAGACCGCGTAGACGAGCACACCGTTTCGCCAAAGCGTGAGCGCCTCGTCCAGCGGACCGTGCTGTCGGCACATCCGGCACTGCAAAACGCCCCGGTCGGCATCGGCCTGCGCTTGCGCGACCCACGCGCGCTGGAGTTCGTCAGCGGTCATGGCGGCTCTCCTCGAACCGGGCCTTCCACTCGGACTCCGGCACCATCACGCGGTCGGTGTCGGCGGGGCGGGCGAGCGCCTGGCGCGCGAGCGACATGCGCTGGGTCGCGATCCGCTGCTCCTCGGCGGCGACCTCCTCGCGCAGAGCGAGGAGCCGCTTGGCCTGATCGATGAGGGTCTCGCTCGGCGGCTTGGGCCGGAGGTCGTCGACTCCATTCTGGATCCCGGCGAGTGTCAGCGTGATCGGGCGCTTGGTCCAGTCGGCGCCGAGCTTCGCGAACTCCCGGTTGAAGATGTCGCTCGCGAGTACACGGGCCTCCTCCGGCGTGAGCACCCAACCCGCACGAGCTTCTCGACCATGTCGGTCATGCGCTCAGGGTCGCGGGTCATCGGCGTCTGCGATCGGAACCGCCAGAACCGGATGCCCATGTCCGCGAGGAGCTTCCGGTTGATGATGAAGTCGAACTCGTCGCGCTCGGGCTGGAAGACCTGGTCCTCGGCGAATCGCAGCTGGGCATCCGCGACAGCGCGGTTGAAGTCACGGCTGTCGCCACGCAGCAGGCGAGGGAGCCGGAAGGCGCCGCCGACCTTATCGAGGTTGCGGTCGTCGTACTGCTGGAAGAGCGCGTCGTGCTGCTGCGCATCGGTCAACGGGCGGAGCTCGATCTTCGCGCGCGTGGCGTCGTTGGTGCTCGCCGCACCTTCCGCCTCCAGGATGAGCACCTTGTGGAAGTTGTTCTTCCCCTTGAGGTTCTCCTCGATGAACCGCTCGATGCGCGGGATCGAGGTCTCCGACAGCTTGCCTCCAGAGACGAGCAGCGCGAGCGGCGGGACGCTCTTGTTCTCGAAGTAGCTGTAGTTGACCTCCTCCATCTGCCGCGAGCCGAGCACGGCGAGTAGCGCGCCGATCCATCTCGGAACGCCGTACGGTGACCGCGGCGAGAGGACTGCGAAGTGGAGGATCTCCGTCGCGGGCCCATCGTCGGGGCGCGCAGCCTGAAGGGCCTCGAGCGAGGCGAACACCTCACCGGTCGCCCGGGAGACCACGCGCGGATCACCGAATGCCTTGAAGTAGGTGCGCTGCGCGTACTGGATCTGGAGGAACCGTCGCATGCGCTGGCGCGTCGGCGCGCGCTCCACCGTAACGGGCGAGACGCGAACCGTCTCCTCGACGTCGACCGGCCGCGGGTCGAGCGGGAGTAACCGCACCGTGTAGGACGGCACGTAGACGAGCCGCGCGACCTCGCCTTTGGCGTTCCGGAGCACCTCCCAGTAGGCGTTGCCGGTGACCTCTAGGTCCTGCCGCGTCCGCCGACGGAGCTCGACGAACGAGTGGTCGAATGAGCACGACTCGAAGAACGCCGTGAGCTTCGCTCGCTCCGCGCGCGCCAGCTGGACGAGCTCACGCCGGCGAGCCTTCACTTCATCCGGCGTCGGCTCGAGCTCGACGTCCCTCGCGAGCTCGCCCCGCTCCTGCGCGGCGAGCCGTTCGAGGTAGATGCACTCGGCGACGCGGCGATCGGCGTCGTCGGCGTCGAAGTCGATGGCGGGGTCGAGGCGATGCCCAAAGCCGTCGATGTTGGTGGCGTACGCATCGACGTTCTGCCGGAGGGAGTTCGAGTGCTCGAAGAGCAGGCAGAGGGCCTCGGGATCGTATGGCGGCTCCAGCGCGCCCGAGATCCCGAAGGGCGAGCCGACCCCTTCACCCCCGGCGCTACTCGCCGGATCCGGAACCCGTGCACCGACCACGACGGCCTTCAGGATGGTGTGCAGCCGGGCGTCCGCCGCGTGAGCGGCGTTCGAAACGGCGTCGGGGGCGGCGTTCACCTCATGGCAAAGCGCTGGGCAGCGATCGAGGGGACCGGGTCACCTGCTCGAGTCCTCCAGGCGTCCACAGTCGTGGTGGTGTTTCCCAGCTTGTGGGCGCCTCGCCCAGGCCCGCGTCAGGGCTTGCGCGCGCAGCGGATGCCCATCGCCTCCGAGCGTCGGTTCGGGGTCGAGTTGAACCGCTTGCTCACGATCAGCTCGACGTCGTCATTGCCGAACGAGCCGCCGCGCAGGATGCGGTTGTATTCTCCCGGCGCGTAGGTGAACGCGCAGTCCGTGCACGTCGTCTCGTTGTACGGAAATTTGATCAGGTCGAGCACCCACTCGTGGACGTTGCCCGCGAGATCGCTCTGCCCCCACTTGCCGTCGCCGAGGGGCGATTTGCTGCCGACTTGCTTCGCGTCCCCAGCCCCGGTGAACACCGCGTATGCGCTGCTGATCGTCGTCGATCCCGGCGGATAGGCGGCCGACCAGGGATACGCGCGCTGTTCCACGCCGCCTGCCGCGGCGTAATTCCACTCGGCCTCCGACGGCAGGAAGCCGCCGTCCCAGATGCAGAACGCGTGCGCATCATACCACGTCACCTCGTTGATCGGCCTCTTCTCGTTCAAACCGGGCACGGACGTCCACGTCGGTCGAAACGACGGATCGTTGAGGTTGGCGTCCCAGGTGGCCTTGCTCGTCGGGAAGTTCGTCGCCGTCGTGAACGTGGGATCCCAACCGGGCTCGTACCCCAACGCCGGACCGGCGAGCCCGAGGCCGCCGTTCAAGTGGGCGTGCTTGCCCGAGCCCGCCGCCGGGGTCCACCCCGCGATCACCGCCGCGACGTACTGGCGGAAGCGGCCGACGGTGACCTCGTACTTGTCGAGTCGGAAGCTGCTGACTTGCGCCTTCCACTTGGAATCGGTGAAGCCCGTCGAGATCCCGTCGTAACTGCGGCTGAACGACGCCGACGAGTTCCCCGTCACCAACAGGCTCGTGCAGCAGCTCTCGGTGCCGCTCGCGCCGCAGTTGGTGCGTCCGTCGCCCGGCGTCGCGCATGAGCCAACGCCCGTTGTGCCGGCGTCGCTCGTGCTCGTGTCCGTCGGTGGCGTCGAGTCGCTCGGTTCCGTATCGGTTCCGCTGTCGGGTGGAACGGCGACATCGCCGGTCGAGCTGTCAGCACCGACGTCCGATGCAACGCCGGTGTCGGCGTCGGGGACGCCGCCGCAGACGCATGCGGTGTAGCTACCGTCGCCGTTGCAGGTCTGCACGCCGCTCTTGCCGTCGATACACAGGCAGGCGGCCGTCGAGCCAGGGATGCATTTCGGCGGGCCGCCCTCTTCCTTCGACGAACAGCCAAGAACCATCGCCAACGAGAAGAGAACGACGCGAGATGCCTTCCAGGTCCCCATGGACCGAAGCTAACAGACAATCTGGAATCCCGCTTCTCGCACCGAGACCTACGGCGCGCTCAAGGCGGGCGGTGGGTCAGGTGTGCGACACCCCCGGTCGCAGCATGCCACCTGGGAGGTCAGGGCTCCTTGGCGGGCACACCTCGGCACAGCGCCTTTCTCCACGAGAACCCTCCGCCGCGATCAGCGGTGCGAGCTGGCGCATGGCCGGATCTTACACAAGCAAACCAAGCGCACGATCACCTGCGCTCGAGCGGGTGCGCTGCAGGCGCCGGGCGCACGAGATCCGGCTCGACAGCCAGAGTCACGGCGCAGATTCGACGATGACGATCCACTCCGCCGTCGTTGGGTCAAACATGCCGACCGTTCGGGCATAGGCGAGAACGACCACGTCGCGGAGTCGGCCCGACGTCGAGAGCGCGCGGGGCAACGCGGTGGAGAACACGACCGCGAGGGCAGCGGCGCCCGCGTCCTTGGTTTCGGCTCCGGTTCCGAGTGTCTCGACGGGCGGGAGCGGCTGCGCCGTACACGACCCCGCAAGCTCGGCCGCGTCCCGCCACTCCTTCGGGAAGGAGATGTCGCCCGGGCCCATGTGCACGGTGGTTCCTGCGAAGGCGACGAATCCCGTTTGTCGCGACACGAGGCCGAACCCAAACCAGTCACCCCAGAAACTGCCGAACGCGAAAGGAAACGGATCGGCGCTCGGTTGAGGCTCGTAGCTGTCGAACGGTGGGAACGACACGTGGGGAGCCAACGACGCCTTGGCGGCCCTCTCGGTCGGCGTGGTCGCCGGTCCACAGCGGACATTCCACCCCTTGGGGGCGAGGCTCTGGTAGTCGAGTCGCACGACCGCAGTGCATGCGGGCGCCGTGACGAGACGGGTGATCGAATCGGCAGCGGCGGCGCACTCGGCAGGTTCGCCGACTTTGGCGGAGCAACTGAGCGCGCCCACGACAAGGCAGAGCGGCACGAGGCGTTTCATGCGGAGCGATCTTACAGCGGCAAGCGGAGCGAGCAGGGGGTTCAGCTTGCTCCTGACATCGGTCATTCGCGATCCGTGCGCCTGCTCACGAGCGTGCACGGCCCGCAGCACCTTCGCCGATCACATGTCGCATGGATGATCGTAGCAGTCGGGTTCGACGAGGTCGGCGTAGAACGCGATGGGGGTCGTGCCATCGGGCAGTGTGATCGTGAGCGACTTCGCGCCGTCGTGTGGCCAGACGAATCGTCCGCGCGTGTCGAGCGTCGCCGCGCCTCCGTCGACCTCGACCTTTGCTCGATCGGAACGCGGCGGCTTGAAGGGCGCGTAGGAATTGGTCGGATTGCCCGCGAGACGGAGGTCGAGCGCGCGATGCCCTGCTCGCGACGGGTCGAGCGAGGTCAAGTTGATCACGAGTTTCGCTCCCGGCTTCATCGCATCGAGATCGCAGCGCTTATCTGTGCAGATGCCGTCGGGCGTGCAGCGCGGCAGACATACGACGAAGGCCCCGTCGAGCGAGCATCGGGACCCGGCGCTGCACCATCTGCGAAGGTCGACGCGGGAACAGGCGGTGCTCTCGCATGGCTTGCCGCAGCCCATCACGGCGAGGACAACCAACCACCCGAGTTGCGCGCGCACGTCACGAGGATAGCAGGCGCGCGCGCGCTCACCGCGGCGAGGGACACCGAACTCAGCGCGCTGGATACTGCTGCACCACGAGGAAGGGCTGCGCGGGACCCGGCCAGAGCGCGACGACGTATCGGTCTTCACCCTCGAGCCCGTCGGACGACAGCGTTCCCAGCCCGGCAAACAACACGCGCATCCGGTAGGTGCCCGGGGCCAGCGTGCGATCGAGTAGAGCACCGCCCGTGCACTCATGGACTTGAAGGTGGCCGGTAGGCAGATCGAGGCTGCACTGCGCGATGTGGTCCCACCCGCCGGGATTGAAGCCGGGATCCGCCGCATGGATCTCGATCCGGACCGGCACGGTCATGTTGCGCTCCGGCTGGACCACGACGACGTGCGAGCGGACGATGACCCTTCGCGCCACGTCCCCGTCGGTCCAGTCTTCGGGGGCCTCGGGGTTGGTGCCGGCATCCCAGACGTAGAACTGGTGATAGTCGGCGAAGACCTTGAGTTCGTGTGACTCCATCGGAGGAAGCCTAGTTCGTCGCCGCGTGCGCGCCCTGCGAGACTCGGACCTCGCCATCCTCCTCGACGAACCAAGGGTTGTCGCCGTCGCCGAACATGAACTCGCGCACGACGTTCCCGAGGAAACGGAAGGCATCTCCTTCGCTCGTGACGGTGGTCTTCGCGCGGCCCGCCATGATCGCCTTCGCGGCGGAGCGTACGCAATCGACCGCGGCCTCGCGCTTGCCCTGAAAGTAGTCGAGGAGCGCCCAGACGCACGCGTGGAGAGCGGTCGTGTTCGTCGTCGGCGTCGCTGCATTTTGCGGCGAGGTCCTTCTGCGCAAGGCGCGCGACCCCGCTGAGGAACCCCTCGAGCTTGGCGTCATCTCCGGCCGCACGCTCGACGGCAATCGCGAGTGCCTTCACGGCGCTGAGCATCGGGATGGTTCGGTCGGTTCGATCCCCGATCATCGGTAGCGCCTCGTGGACGACGGCATACAGGACGACGAACATCTTGGTCCGGCCGGCCCTGCTCTGCAGGCGGAGGCCGTTCGAGATGAGCACGTCGGCGCGCTCCTCACGCTGCATGGCGGCGCCGATCTCGGCCAACGAGTTCGGGTCGATCGGATCGAGCGATCGCGTAAGCATGAACATCCTCGACCCCTCACGCGGAGGCGACTCGGAGATCACGCCATGTCCGGAGGCGAGGAAGGCTCCGGCAACGCGGTCGAGATCGGCGAGGTTCGGCAGGCCGTGCTCAGCGACGACACTGACCGCCCGAACGCGGCGTCCGTCTACAAGGTGCTCGGAGACTCGCACAGCGAGGTGGTGGCGGTAGAAGGCGGGCCCCATGCGATCGATGGCCCGGCGCCAGCCCTTGGGCGGAGGCTTGATGTCGACGAAGCCGGGGAAGTTGTCGGGGAGAAGACTCGCTGCAGCCATGCGAGAATACTGGTCCACCAGTGAGCCCGACCCAATGGGTGATCGGACAGACAAAGTCCGGCCGGACAATCAACGTCCGGTCGTTCACCCGATGACGCGCACCCCGATTTCCGTCGCGCCGGACGCACGCCCCGCGCGCTCCTTCTGACACGCGAGCGCGATCGCCCAGAACCGGTCGGCGTGCCCGCCACGCGCCGAGCGCTCCGCATCGAACGCGACCTTGCCGCTCCCGAGCACCCGCTTCTTGATCGAGTGCACCTGCGCAACGAGGTCGCGATCGCGCGGCAGCACTACCTCGCGGCGTTGGAGCAGGATCTTGAAGTCGGTCGCCCAGCGCTCTTTGGTGTCGCTGGTGAAGTTCTCCGCCACCACCTGCGGGTAGTCGCGCGCGAGGTTCTCGGCGAGGTTCATCCCGATGCCGCTCCGGTCGATCGAAAGCCGGGCAACGGGAAGGATCTCGAACATCCTCCGCAGGTCGGCCTCCTGCTCCGCGAACGGCGCTTCGGCGTAGCTACGGAGCAAACGGCAAGTGAACCGGCCGCCGATCTCCTCGAACACCGCGAGCTCCGACCGGTCGCGCATCCGGCCAACGTCGAACCCCGCGACGATGCGCCCCTGCGGCTCGGGCACGTCGGTGAAGTCGGCGGCGAGCTCGAGGTCGTCGGTGGTGTTCGGAAGGATGAGGTCGTACGGGTAGAAGCTGTAGCTCTCGTCGACGAACAGCCCCTCGAGTTCCTGCCGGAAGTCGTCGCGGTCGAGTGAGTCGAACTGCTCGACGATAGCCGGCTTGCCGAACCGCTCCACGCGCTCCTCGGTGTCCATCAGCGGAGCCTCGACGGCAGCTCGCTTCGGATCGCTGGAGAAGAACCGGCACAACCACCACGGCACCTCCTGGCGCGTGTGGTGGGGGTACTTGCGGATCTCCTCGCGCGCGATTTCCCAGAAGATGCCTCGTCGCCCGAGTGGTGTGCTGCACCCGGTGAGTTGTCCGTTCGAGCGGAGAATGAGCGCTGTCGAGCCGCGGTACACCTCACGGTCGTTCACGTAGTGAGCGAGCTCGTCGAGGTAAACGTCGCCCTTCTTGCCACGCGGCGCCTTCGACGGGTTCGAGAGGATGCGCGAAAGCCGACGGTGCGCCCCGTTCGACTCGAACGCGAGCTCGGTCTTCGAATCGACGACGAGCTTCTTCTGGAACGAGAGCGGTAGCTCTTCGTGCACCTGGCGCGCGATGAGGATCTTCTCCTTGGCGTCCTCCAGGTTGTAGCTGACGAACACCGCGGTGTGCTTCTCGCGCAGGTGGCAGCGCGCGAGCGCCTCGAGGGCGAACAGGAACGAGAAGCCGACCTGGCGGCTCTTGGTCACCCAGCGGAACCGACTGCGGTTCTCGAGGAAGGAGACCTGGTAGGGCTCGAGCTCGACGGGCTCGTCGTCGAACGTGGCGAGGCCGGAGAGGAAGCCCCACTCCTTGGCGAGCCAGTCGGCGAACTCGCGCTCGTCGCGTTTGACGATTCCCAGGGTCATTGCCGCTTTCCGTTGCTGGCCGGCCCGGAAGAAGCGTCCATGTCGGCATGAGCACCTACGCGAACGCGGTCGCCCGTCCGCCCCGCACCCTCACTGAGCGCGAGGTCGCGCTCCTGCTTCGCATCTCCGGCCAGCACGCCGCCGGCTGGCGCGACCATGTGATCTTCAGCATCGCCCTGGGCACTGGCCTGCGGGAGCACGAGATCCTCGCGCTCGACATCGGCGACGTGTTCGACGCCGCGCAGCGACCGAAGCGCCACGTCATCCTGCGCGTGTTCAAGCGTCCTGGGGCGGCGGCTCCTCGCTCGTGGTGCTGTCGGAGACGCTGCGCGCAAAGGTCGAGAAGCTCCTTCGGCAGAAGCGCGCCGACGGGCACGACCTCTCGCCGGGCGCGCCGCTCTTCATCAGCCTGCGCAAGGGCCGCCTCTCGGCACGCCAGCTGCGGCACACCTTCGGCGTCTGGCAGGAGCGCGCGGGCTTCGATCGCATCTTCAACTTCCACGCGCTCCGCCACACCGCGTGCTCGAACCTCTACCGACGCACGCGCGACATGCGGCTCACCCAACGCTTCGCGCGCCATCGGTCGCTCTTGTCGACCGCGATCTACACGCACCCGACCGACGAGGATCTGGTCCGCTCGGTCCAGGAACTCCCCTGTTGAGCGGCCACCGGAGTCACTTGCAGAGTGATTCCGACCACCGCCATCGCGCGGGTACCGACCAAGAACCGGGCATTGGCGCGTCGTGGTCGGTTTCCTGCCCGAGGCCCTATCGAGATCGGGACCAGGAAACCCGCCGGGGGGCGGGCGGCACGCGAAAATTCGCCCCGCCCCCCCCTCCGGGCCAGTGACACTGCAATTGCGTCGTGTCTGGACCGCGCCGCGCCCACCGCAGGGAAAGCGGCCATCCGAGCCGGTGAGAAGGGCCGAGTCCGCGCCGCGGAAACCGCGGAGATCGCGCGACGGCGCGGGCGGCGATTGCCGCTTTTGCGAGGAAGCGGCCATGCCATCAGCCCTCGTCCTCGTCGTCGGCCGACCTGGTGTCTCCGGCCGTGTGTGCGTGCTCCTGCTCGTGAGCGTGCGTGACGTGCTGGTGGTGTTCTTCCACGCCGCGAATCTGGTGCGAGACCCCGCAGATTCCCCGGACGATTCCGCAGGCCTGCGACGCACTCGTGCTTGAGCTCGAGGGAGACGAGCTCGAGGAGCTCGAGGCACTCCCGTTACTCGGAACACGCGGGGCGGCGCCTACGTCGCCACCACGTTCGCCGATGCGCCCGCTTTCGGCCTCGCTCTCGGCCTCGCCCAACGTCGGCGCACGTCGGGCCTCGGCGGGGCGGGAACCGGCCGCCTGGTCGGCCAGGTCGGAATCGTGGTCGGGGCCAAACCGACCAGGCAACCCGTCGGTGGGTTTCCCAGCGGCCTCCTCGAAGCGCGGCGGCGGGGGAGATTCGTCATGCCGAGCTGTCCCCTCGGCGAGGCGCGCACGTTCGACCTCGCCGCGCTCCGCCGGCGACGTCTCGGTCACACGGATCACCGCACGGTGCCGCGCCTGCAGGCTCTCGAGCGAGAGCGAGGCGTGCACCTCTGAGCGGGAGTCCGCGTTGCCCATCACGAACTCCTTCAGCCGGACCATGGTGTTGAAGTCGGCTGGGTTGTCGAACCGCACCCGCTTGTCGGCGAGCGCGGATTCGAACCCGGCGAGGTAGGTGTCGATGATCCGCAGCTCGTCATCCTTCGAGTAGGCGATCGCGTCCGAGCGCAGCTCGACGAGTTTGTGTTCCGCCTTCGCCTGGATGCGAGCCTGCGCTTCCTTGCGGCGGTTCCGGACGTTGCGGCTCTTGGCGTAGTCGGCGACCACGCTGTGCGAGACGCCGTACCGCTCGGCGAGCTCGCGGTAGCTCGGGTACACGACGGTGGTGCCCGTGCCGTCCTCGCACGGCACGACCTCGCCGAACACGAGGATGCGATCGAGCTCCTCGTACGGCACGCGCGGGCCTTCCCCCTTTCGCGGCCTGCCGACCGGGTTGCTGCTCATCACTTCCCTCGCGTCGCCCACCACTCGCGAAGCAGATCGACGAAGTCGTCGAGCCGCATCACGACGAACGGCTCGTCGAAGTCCTCCTTGCAGGCGACGACGGGCCAGCGACCTTTGCCGAGCGCGTCGCTCACGGCTTGATCGAGCGCGCCGCGGATGGGGACCTTCTTGCCGCGCTTGGCTTCGATCCACAGTCCGGGTGCGTCGACGTCCGGAGCCTCGGTGCCGGACCGAAACTGCAGGCCGCGCCGTACCGCGTCCTGCCCGAACACGTCGGCGAACCGGTGCACGAGCCAACGCTCGAACGCCACGCCCTTGCGACGCGAAGACGCCCCACTCATGCGCGGCCTCCCTTCGACAGCCGCACCAACTCGGCGGCGCAGTAGTTCAGGGCGTCCATGACCTCGGCCAGCGCCTCTTTCGGGTTGTTGCGTCCATCATCCACACGCCACTCGCCGTACGTGTTTCGGCCCTCGGCGATGCGATCGACGATGGTCGTGACGATCGCGCGCTCGTCGGCGGAGAAACCCGCGAGCTTCGCTCCGAGCTCGGAGCGGCCGAGGAGCCGTCGGTACACCTCGGCCTGGGCGCGCACCTCTTCGAGCGCGCACAAGCCGGGTCGCGCCTCGACACCCAGCGCCGAGTACACCGTCTGCGCGCGCAGGCGGCGGACCTCGCCGGAGACGACGAGCGGCCACGCGAGCGAGCGGAGGTCGACGGCGCTGTCGGCGAAGTCGAGCGGAAGAAGCTCCCACTGCTCGCAGAGTCGTTCGAGTCGTGTCCGGATGGCGCTCGCCCCGAACGCAACGAGGACGCAGTCGCGCGACAGCTCGCGGACGTGGTCCATCGCCTCCGCGAGCCACACCGCAGCCTCGTCACCGGGCCGAACGCCATCGATGGACCGGATGCGCGCGGCGTACACGTCGGTCGGCTGCGCCTCGACGGCGTCGGCGCGCACGATGGCGATCTCGCGGAGGTTGTCCTGCTCGGAGCTGCTCGGCTCCGTACGCAGTGCGATGAAGGCGAGGGGCTTCACGAGCGCACCTCCTTCGCGGTGAAGCGGTTGGTCATCGCGCGCTCGCTCATCGCGTCGAGTTCCGCGCGGAGGAGCGTGGCCTTGGCCTTCTCGCCGGTCTTCGCGGTCTCGCGGACCAGGCGGTCCAAGGCCTCCCGGTCGATCACCGCGACCCGCTCGAGGATGGTTTCGCTGGGCAAGCCGGTGCGCTCTTCGAGCACCCGGAGCGTGCGCGCGGTCGGGTAGGTGATGCCCGCGGTCGTCGGTACGAGCGTGTACCGCATGCCGGACAGGACGAGCTCGTCGCGATCGACGAGGTGGCTTCGGAGGACGCCTTCGAGCTCCGACTTGCGCGCGTAGAGGATCTTCGCGAGGCGGGCGACCTCCTCGCGCTCCTTGGCGATCGCATCGAGGTCGTTCGGGTCGGCGCCAAGAACGGCGCGCTTGCCGGTGAGTGCCTCCGCGTACGCCGGGCAGTGAGCGCGGTGGTCGCAGTTGACGCAGTTGCCGCTCACTCGGGCGGGGAACTCGGCCGCGTCCTCGGTCATGCGACCGAGCGTGTCGACGTACCGGAGCGCGGCATCGAGCTGCTCGGGCGTACGCGTCGTGGTCTGTCGCACGCCGTGGCGGACCATGTCGAACGTCAGCCGGACCTTCTTCGCCCAGGGCCACAGCCTTCGGACGGCGAGCTCGTAGAGCGACATCTGGAGGCTCTGGTCGACCTCCTCGCGCGTGAACAGCTGGCGGTTGGTCTTGTAGTCGACGACCTCGATGGTGTCGTCGTCGATGTGGTTCACCCGGTCGATGAACCCGAGCACCGTGAAGCGCCCGACCGGAAGCCGGAACTCCTTCTCGACCGCGAGCACGTCGCGGTGGTCGACGATCCCCTGCGCGCGGGCGAACGCGCGGACCATCGTCACGCCTTCGCCGAACTCCTCGAGGCCAGTGAGTTGCTCGTCGGCCCAGGCGTTGGTGAAGAGCTCGACGGCGCGGTCTTCGTTGATCGCGCCGGTGTGCTCCTGTTCGATCACCTCGCGGAGCAACCGCTCGAGGGCAGCGTGGACGACCTTGCCGAACCGCAGCGGCATGCCCGGCTCGGAGACACGCTTGTCGATGTACTGGAGCTTGAACGAGAGGGGACACTGCTCGAAGCGACTAAGCCGGCTGTAGCTCAGGTGCGTGTTGATGAAGTTCGCCATCCTCGAAGGCAAAGCGTCGGGAGGTCGCCGACGGGACACCCTCGCGCGTCACTTCTTCGCGATCGCCGTGACCCGCGCACCCGGGAGAGCCGAAGCCACCGTGGCGATGAGCGCGGCGTGTTCGACGAGCAGCTCGGTTCGGTCCGCGCCGGTGTAGGCCGGGACAATCCAGACCTCCCCGAGCTCGGTGGCGAGTCGCACCTCGAGGCCACGCTCGCGGAACGAAGCGAGGCTCTCGTCGAGCGCCTGAGGTCCAGCCGCCGGAGCGGCCGGGCGCGCGGGAGGCGGCAGCACGGGCAGCCGCACGGCCTCCTTCGGAGCCGGCAGGGGCTGACCGAACAGGTCTCGGCCGAGAGGCGGGGGCTGCGGGCCGGCCGGCGGTTGCGCCTTGCTGTTCAGACGGAGCCACTCGACGCACATGAACTCGTTGGGACGAGCGCACCCACCGTTGGCGAGGTAGTCGCGGCACCGGCGGCTGCCCTGGATGGGGACGTAGTGCTCGCAGGCAATCGGTGTCCGGCTCACGATGCCAAGATCTCCCGCGCGCGATCGAGGACCGCAGGCGCGACCCCGCGCTTCCGTGCGAGAAGCCGCTGCATCGTCTTGCGAGAGATCCCGAGGCGTCGGGCTGACGCGGAAACGTTGCCGACCCGCACGAGAACTTGATCGATCAGCGCGCTCTCCGGGCCTGGCGGCAAGGCGGGTCGCCCTGGCTTCAACGGCGGCATGGGCGGCAACGCTGCGAGCCGCGCGAGGTGCTCGGCGGTTGGACTCGTCTTGCCGCTGCGCCAAGCGATGACGGTGGCGGGAGCGACACCGAGCGCGCGAGAGACGCGCGCGGTGCCGCCGCCAGTCGTGATCAGGTGCGCGAGCGTCGCGCCGTCGCACTCGGCGCGCCGACCGCGCGCTGCCCGCCGGAGTGGTACGGGCTGCGCCGCGCGAGGAAGGGCACGCAGACGTGCGAGATTCGCGAGCCGCGGCGTGCCTCGTCCGGTGGCCCAGGTCCAAACGGCGACGTACGAGAGCCCCAGCAAGCGCGCGACGTAGGAGACGCCACCTGCTGACGCGACGACCTCGGCAAGGCCGGAGGCGGGGATTGCACTCATGCAGAGGCAAAGCCGGCGTGACGCAATCTGGGGACAGTCCAGCGCGCCTGACGTCGGCTGTGACGCGCGTGTTCTGGTTGCGGGGTGCGTCCGGACGCCCAGTCTAGAGAAGAAGATAGACTGACCGACCGGACGCACCATCCCTGCGTTTCGAAGTCGAACCGCCGAGCACGCATCGGAGCGATTCGCGGACCTCGGGCGCAAGCGCACGTTCGCCGGAGAGGTAGCGCTGGAGCGTTTTGCGCTCGCACCTGACGGCGCGGGCGAGGGCCGACACCGAGCCCGCGACCCGGAGCGCCTCCGCAAGCAGTTCGTCGTCACCCTGGTCGGGGGAGCGCTTGGCGAGTCCACCGGTCGAGCGGCGGACCGCCACGCTCTCCTCGTTCCACCCCACGCCGCCGGGCACGACAGCGCCCACGTGCAGCGCCCGGGCGGGCCTCGTCCGGTGGACCGTTCGCAACCTACCGTGCGCCTGTTCCAGCTCCGCGCGGCACATCGCCGTGAGCCGCTCTTCCCAATCGGTGAGTCCCAGAAACGCACACTCGTGCCGCACCTGGTCGATGTTCACCCACGGGTCGCCGATGGTCGCCAGGTTGTCGGCCTCCGCCATCGCGTCGAGCCCGCGGAGCGCGCCGTAGTGTCCGAACAGGACCTCGCCCGGCCAGCGCCGCAGCATGGGGCCGAACTCCTCCCGCACTTCTGCGAGCATGCTCCGGGACTGTCCTGCGGCCACCCAGGCCTCCTCCACAGAGGCGTCGCCCGGTGAGCGGGCTGCTCGGAGCGCGAGCTCGACGACGTGGATGGCGATGATGGCCAGAACGTTGTTCCCCGGGCGTTCCTCTGCCCACTCGATCGCGGTGCGTACGGCGGTGCGAAGGCTCGGTGCGAGGACGAGCTTGCCCTCCTTCATCCAAGCGCTCCTCGTCGCGGACGTCAGACGGAACACGCTCCGCTCGATGGGCGCGCCGTCGCGCGCGTGGAAGCGGAGGATGGGGCGCTCGTAGCCCACCACCTTCCGGTAGACCGGAGCCCAGACGTCGACGTTCGCATCGAGCACGATGACCGAGCCATCGCGTTTCAGCGCTTCAACGAAGGCCTCACGGACCCGCGTGAGGTGGAGCACGCGTCGGTCGCCGCGTCGTTCGAGACGAACGGCGACCTGCGTCTCTGAGGTCAACGCGTGATGAACCGCGCGAAGGAGGCGCGAAGCGGCGCCGATGCGCTGGGCCTGGCCAGCGTTTTTGCGCGACAGAACGACATACTCCCACCGGAGCGGTGGGGCTGGGGGGCCCTCCTTGGGGACCGGTGCGGCGCGCGCGCATTCCACGGGGTCGCCCGCAGGGGTCGCTGAGGAGCGCCGCGCCTGCTGGAGGACCGCCGGCGTCACGACGTCGGTGTAGGTCGTCACCACGGCCTCGACGGTCGTGGCTTCGTCTGCTGGAGGACCAGTCGCCAGCCACGCACCGATTGCCTCGAGCGCCGGCCGGAGTGCGGCGCCGTAGGCGCCGTCGAAGCAGTCGAACGCACCGAACGTGGTGGCGAAGTCGGCGGACGTGAAGGTCAGCGTCTCGAGCAGTGGCGGCGGCTCGTCGATGACTAGGAGCCCAGAGGCTCCAGCCTCGCCGTCCAGCGCCGCGAGCAGCGCGTGTGGGCCGACATTGACCCGCGGGTGGTCGGGACCTTCGCGCCCGGATCTCGCGGAGCAGCCGTCGAAGAACGGGCATGGCTCGATGTCGCGCCCGCGGCAGAGCAGCCACTGCATCGGCTGCCCTCCGGCCACCAGCGGCTCGGCGACCTCGGCGAGACGGCAGACCGGCGTGCCGTCCTCGTTCCGCTTCGCGAGCGGACCGTGGTGCCAGGCGGCCTCGGTGCCGAGCACGTGCAGGTGTCGCACGACCTGCTGGGCGAGCGCGTGCTTGTCGACCGAGATGCTTGTTTTCGACTGGGGCGGAGCGCGGACGCGTTCAGCGTTCGGCGTCGCGTAGGGCTTGTCAGCGCGTGCAGCCGCGACGCGCTCGGCAGCGCGCGTCTTGCCGATGCCGCACCCGGCTTGGATCAGCGTCAACCCATCGGGCGCGTTCCGAATCGCGTCTTCGAGCGCGCGCGCCGTCTCCTCCACGCCGCTTGGCGCGGCGGCGGGGGCCGAGGCGAGTTGCTCGTGCATCCGGCGCTCGGACCGTGAGGCAAGGGCCCGATCGAGCGCCAAGGCGACGCTCGGCCAGTCCCGCTCGAGGCTGGCGTAGCCAGTGGTCGGCAGCCGCCGCGTCCACCGCTCGACGGTCGTCTTGGCGGCGAGCACGCGATCCTCGGTACGGTCGTCTTTGGCGGTCAGCACGGAGATCGCGTGTTGAATCGCGGGCACGTGCTCGGGTGGAACCCGCCGCGCCAACATCGCACCTGCAAGCGCCATGAACAGCGAGTGCCACTCTGTCTCGACGCTCGCGACGGCGGGAGCCAGCGCCTCGGCGAGCGGTCGCCAGACGGCGGGGACCGTGGCCGTCCAAGCTTCGATCGTGGGGCGCGCCGACCGGGCACGCGAGGACGTGGCCGGCGTGATGGGGGCCTGCTGCGGAGGGAGCTCGGGCAGCTCGATTGGCACCATCCGTTCGAGGTCGATGCACCTCGAGCGGCGGTAAGGCGGCACGTTCGGGAGCTTGTAGAGGCGCGTCCAGTCGCGGCACCGCCAGTCGACCGCGAGCCCTTCACCCTCGAGGCGGCGAAGCCATCCGGCGAGATGGGGTTCGGTGTCGCGCGCGTCGAGTGGCTCGGCGAGCGGCTGAACGATGCGTCGACCGTGCTCGGTGTAATACACGCCCGCCGTCGAGAGCGATGGAAGCGATCGATCCTGTTCGCGTGCGCGCGCGAACAGCTCGTCGGTCCACACGCCGTGGCCCGGGTTGTCGACATCGCAGAAGAACGCCTCCGTGAACGCACGCTTGCCCGTCTTCTCGATGAAGAGGTCGATTCCCGCCTTCGTGATGCGACACTGCTTCTGACCCAGCTCGAGCCCCTCGACGACGTACGGGGCGAGGTGCGCCTTGGTGAAGTAGCAGTGGTGGAGCGCTTCGCTGAGCTCGCGCACGACGTAGCGGCTCGGCACGTCCGTCCGGCCCGGCGCGAAGCCCCACTCGTTACGCTTGTGGATGACCGCAACACGGATCATCCGAGTCGTTCGAGCGGGGGGAAAGGGCGCCTGGCTGATCGACACGAGACGGGGCTCCGGCGGCGGCTCGGAGTCGAGCCCTCACAGGGCACCTCGGGGGCGTCTCAGGGGTGAAAGGTGAACTGCGCGGCGATCGGGTCGACGACGCTCCGCGCGCGAGCGCACGCGTGCAGCAGCGCGGACGAGAGGGGCGCGTCATCCCGTCATTGGCCCTCGTCGAGAGCCGCCCATGACAGGCGGCCGCGTTGCTCGTGGACGGCGTTTCGGAGGGTGGCGAAGAGGCTCGACTTCCCGCGAGGCCGATGCGGCGATGGCAGCTCGCCGGCGCGCACCTCGACGAGCTGGCCTTCATCCTCGGCAGGGAGGTCCCGGACGGCGAAGAGCTCGTGGCCACAGGCGGGGCACACGCGCGCGGTGAGACCCAGCACGGCGAGGCAGGCAGGGCATTCACGTGCCTTCGGCTCCTGAGTCCTCCTTCCGCGCGCGACGGTGCCCTCCAGCGAGAACTCTCGGTCATCCTGCGGCAGGCCATGTTCGACGGCGCAGCCGCCGTGATCGAGGATGATGGCAGGCTGATTGTTCCACGGCCGAAGGATCCTGCCTGCCTGCTGCAGATAGAGTCCGGTCGACTTGGTTGGCCGCGCGAGGATCGCGCACTTCACTGCGGGTTGATCCCACCCTTCTGCGAGGCAGTTCACGTTGCTGACGACCAGCGTCTCGCCGCGTTCGACCCGTGCGAGGATCGCGTCGCGCTCCGGCGCCGGCGTCTCGCCATCGAGGTGCTCGGCAGCGACTCCGGCAGCAAGGAATCGCTCGACGATGTGCTTGGAGTGCGCGACGGACACCGCGAAGACCACCGTGCGCACGCCGCGCGCATGGGTGAGCCAGTGTTCGACGATGTTGCCGACCAGGGCCTGGCGATCGACTGCCTCGGCAAGTGCGTCGGCCGAGTAGTCCCCGCGCTCCACTCGAACTCGCGAGAGGTCGGGTCTCTTGATCGCCGGGACGGTGAAAACCCGCGGCTCGACGAGGTGGCCCTCCGAGATGAGCTGTCGCGGCGAAGCGACGACGATCAGTTCGTCGTAGGCGTCCCCGAGCCCCTTGCCATCGGCTCTGAACGGCGTCGCGGTCAGTCCGATGTGAACGGCGCCGGCGTACGCTCGTCCGAGCTCGACGTAGGTGCGCGCCAGCGCGCGGTGTGCCTCATCGACGAAGACAATGTCTGCCTGTGGCTTTGCGCGCGCACGGAGCGTGTCGACGCTCGCGACTTGAACCGGTGCGGCTGGTCGCCTGCGCGAATCGTTCGCCATGATCACGCCGACCGCGTCCACCGCGAGCCCGAAGTCGAGTAGGCGACGGTAGGCCTGCCCTATGAGCTCGCGTCGATGGGCGACGACGAGGACACGTCGCCCTTGTCGAACCTCGTGCGTGATGATGGAGGCGGCCACACTGGTCTTGCCGCCACCCGTCGCTAGGACGAGGAGGATGCGTCGCGCGCCCTGCGCGATCGCAGCTCTCACGCGCGTTTCGCCGTCGATCTGGTAGCCCCGCAGCTGGATACGGCCGATCGCGCCAGGTGAAGAGAGGCCCACGTCGAAGGCAAAGCTCCCGGGACCAGATGAGGGGACGTTGCGGGCCGGTAGCCCCCTGTGAGGCTCGGTCGGGACGGTTCAGCTACCCGGGCAGGAAGGGGTGGTGACCGCCCCGCTGTATGCAGGGGTTGCGTTGATGTTGTCGACCTGGCCCGAGCAGCTGCGTCCAACGCCGCCGAGGTATGCGTCGGAGTAGCAGCTGCAGCCGCGATACGAGCCTCCAGCGTCTCGCGCGACGACGAAGCGCACGCAGCACGGATACACGTTCGTGCAGGCCGGCTTCGTGTATCCCGGGCCAGACTCGGTGTCGTAGCGGGCGCAGGTCGTGTCGGACTCCGCGCATCGCCAGGTCGTAGGGGTCGAGCCCGAGTCCGCGACGTCCGGTGGGCTCGTGTCCTCCGCGGCCACGGTGCCCGTGTCGGCAATGAGACCCGTGTCGTCGGCGACGCCGGAGTCCGACTCGGTTCGTCCCAGATCGTCGGCGCCGTCCTCAGCAAGCGAGACGTCGCCGGCATCGGCGAACGAGGTCTCGTCAGTCGCCGCGTCGGGACGCGCTCTCGCAACCTCGTCCTCCGACGACCCCGACGACCCACAACCCGAGAGCGTGAGCGCGCACACCGTGGTCGCGAAGGTCCAACGCAGAGAGGAGTGTGGGAGCATGACCGCCGACCTGTAGCTCCAACCCGCGCTGCGATCGAGACACGAGACGTGTGGTACATCACGCTGCGACCTCTTCGGCGAGCCCGACACGGGCGCGATCGAGCGCGCGCTGAAAGCGCTTTCGCGCCGCGGCGGCGGAGATGCCGAAGCTCTCGGCAACCTCCGGGTGTGACTCCTCCAGCACGACCACCCGCAACACCAGCTCGGCGTCGCGTCCGGCGACCGCAGCGAGGCGGTGCCAGACATAGCCGATGCTCTCGGTCGGATCGCACTGCCGCGCTGGATGCACATCCTCGTCGAAAACGTCCTCGCCCGACCGTGGACGCAGGACAGATATGGAGTCTCGCTCGGTGTTCCGTACGATCGTCGCGACGACACGGTTCACCCGCGAGAGGTCGATCGTTTGGATCTGCGAGGTGAGCGCGAAGCCGATCGCCGACAGAGCCTCGCCTTCGGATGCTCCCCGACGCCTCGCCCGCCGGTAGATGCCACAGAGTCCAGGCCAGAGCGTGAGCCAGACCAACGCCGAGGCGACTTCGCGCGTCCGGTCGTCGCGCGCGAGGCACAGCAGGGCCGCGATGACTTGGTCACGTACGTCGAGATCGGAGGGGCGCTCGAGGACGTATGCGAGCAGGTCGCCGAGGTCGACGAACGCGGAGAGTGCGTCGTGGGCCGCGGCCTCGCGTCCGAACGCCACGGAGTCTGCCCTGCGGATGCGAAGGTCGAAGGACTGGTAGAGGGATTCCCACTGGGTGCGCACGTGCGCCGGCCTTTCTGGCCGGGCGTCATCGCGCTCACGGGGGCCGACGTTGGCGTCATTGCGCTCTGGGTCATGGAGGTCATGGAGATCAGATCCGGCTGGGAACGGTGACGACGTTCATTCGTCGACACCGGGGTCGGTAGCAGAGGAGCGAGGCTCGGAAGGTCCCGTCGATGACGGCCTCCAGTTGGCCACGCTGGATGCGGAGCCCGTGGGGCTCGCTGGTTGCGAGCAAGGCTCCGCAGAACGCGCACCGCACGGGAACGGTGGAGGACCGCGAGGTTGGTTGCGACATGCAAGCGAGGATGACGACCGGGACCGTCGCCGTGGTCGCCGGTGCGTCACTTTTCGATCGCTTGTTTCGGCGACGCGAATGTTCCGGGAAGCACAGCAACGGTTCCTCGCGATCGCCGTGTTGTCGCCGATGCGTCGCTTCTTCTGGCGATGGGTGCCGACTCTACCCGGACGCCGCGCGTCTCACTCGGCGAAGCAATACGCTTCGTCGATCGGCGTCGAATCCTGATATCCAGCGAAGACACAAACGCGGTCATCGCCGACTCGAGCTGCCACCGGTTCTTCGATCGGCACCGGGAGGGAGGGAGCCGGAACGACCTTCTCGGTGCGCGGATCAAAGACCTCGACGGTAGTGACCGTCGAAGTTCCAACCCGACCTCCGATCAGCATCACCCGTCCGTCCGCGAGGAGGATCGTCGCGTGTTTCGAACGCGGGAAGGCGAGCTTTGGCCCCTTCTTCCAGCCGATCCCCGGCGTATACAGCGCGAGGCGCTCGAGCGCATCGAGGTCCTCGCCGCGGAGGGCTCCATCGTACAACTTCTCCGGCTCTCCACCGCTGACGAGCAGGCGGCCGTCGAGCAGTCGTGTGTAAGTCGCCCAGGTCCGCTCGAGCGGACCTGCTGGTGCACTTCCCCAGGTGTTCGTCTTCGGGTCGAAGACGGCCGTGGGAAACAGTGAGCCGCCGCCCTCGATCATGTGGCCGCCGCCGTCGTTCCAACACTGTCCGCCCAACAGGTAGACCTTGTGATCTCCGGCCACGAGCAGCGCGTGGCTGAACTGCGGCCGCGGAAGAAACGGAACCTTCTTCCAGGCGCCGGTCTTCGGATCGAAGACGCCGGCACCCGAAAGGCAATACCGGTAACTGTTGCCGCCAGTGAAGAGGATCCGACCGTCCTCGAGCGCCACCGCGCTCATGCCGACCGTCGAAAACGGTGACTTGAGCGTCGACCACTTTCCGGACGCCGCGGAGAACCAAATGGCGGGTTCGTCATCGAGCAGCTCACCTTTGGTGAACAGAATGTCCCCGTTCTCCAAGACGATCGGCTTGCCGCCGCCTCTCGGGGCGGGCAGCGGGGCGCCATCCGACCAACCGCCGCTGGTGGTTGCATCGAAGACATGCGTTCGGACACTCCGAGAGTCCTTCGCCCATCCTCCGATCGCAAAGGTCTTCGACCCGAACGTCGCCAACGCGAAGCCGCGCTCTTCGAAGGGGAGTCGGCCCATGGCGATCCAGCGGGGAGCCGGGCTCACCTTCGGCGTCGCGGAGGACGCAGGATCGGCCGTCGCGACGGGGGTCGCGTCCACGCGCGGTGCGCGGCGACAGCCGACTCCTCCGGCGCACATCAGCACCACCAGCGCGGCGTGCACTGTTTCCATCGCTCTCGCCCCATTCGCCAATTTAGCGTCGGCCTGAACCGGTTCGTCGTATCGTGCAGAACGCTCGAGGCGTCGAGGACATGCCCAGCGCTGTCCCCGAGGCTCGAGCTGGACTGACGTCCGCCGACCTACTCACCGCCGGCTGCGTTTCGACGAATCGTGAAGACTCCGTCGGACTGGCACCACGCCAACCCCTGACGCGTGATGAAAGCACTGGCGACGGAACTCTTGGTCTCAACGTTGAACCGCATGCGTCCGTCGCTCGGGTCCAGCACCCGCAACGTGTCGCGTCCCTTCTCGAGGACAGTGAGCACGAGCGCTCCATCGTTGTAGAACACGGTTCGAGCTGCTCCGGTGGGCGGGGGACGCCACAGCACCTTCGTGGCGCCGCCGTCCGTCGGTTCGAAACGAACCAACTCGCCTTCGACCAGCGCATATGCCGCGTGGCCGTCGAAGGTGATCGAAGCCGGAACAGCGGACGGCCGCGCCATCTCGTGTGTCTTCACAAAACCGGCATCCGGTTCGTCCAAGCTCGCCGTGGACAACTTCGGGTCGATCAAGCGGAAGTCGTGTGCAACGACAATGCGCTCTCCCTGCACAGCAACGCCGCGGATATCGACGACAAAATCGAGCCCAATCCAGCGCGTGCTACCCGTGGCCAGGTCGCCAAGCTCGAGGTCGTCGCCGGAGGGGCAGCTTTCCGCGCCAGGGCCAGCGCAGTGGGGGCGATTGGTGATGTACAGCAGGTGCCGCGACGAAAGCATGAGCGGCGGAACGTCGCCATCGTTCATGGTGCGAAAAGTCGGTCCGCTCCGCTGCGCCGTCGTGGACCAGGTCGAGACGCTTCCGTTGCTCTCGGTCCACGCGAGCCAACCGGCTCGGGCGGTCCACGAGGTTGTCGACGCGAACGTTCCAGGGACGGTCAGTTCGCTCGGCGGCGCATCGCCCTCGAAGCGAAGGAGCTTGCCCTCGATGCGGACATACAGCGCATCGGTCGCGACGCACGACAGCTCGTGCGCACCGGAAACCCTTCGCCGCAAGGTCGGCCCGACGGCGGCGTCGGCTGCGTCGTGGACGGTAGCGGGATCGGGGCCGACGCGGTCGCGACGAGAGCACCCCGCAGCTGCGAGGAGCGCGACGACGACCGTTGCCCATCTCGGCATGGCTGCAGCATACGCTGCGGGGCGCGGCCCCGGCTGAAGCTTGCCGGGGGCGCCTCCCGGCCCTCAATTGCCTTCGGCGATACCGTCGATTGCCGACAGGCCATCCACGTTGGAAAACGGCCCGTCAGTTCGACTCGAGATGCGGTGCGTGATCAATTTGTAGGTGCGCTCGTGCAACGCCGCGGCGCACGAGGGCCGGCGTGGGACGTACGAGGAAGATGCGAACAGCGGGAAGCTCGGATCCAAGCGCGCGAGCGACACCACGTCGACGTTGAAGTCGTCGACGGCGAAGGCGTAGGGCCAGGGAACGCCCTCGCGGAAGAGATCGCGGTCCGTGAGCACGATGACCAACTCCCGCGGATACATCGTACGCGACGGGACATAGGCCCGCTGCGCTGCCCGCGCCACGTCGTCCCCGTTGAGCTGGCCGCGGCGGCGATCGAAGAAGCGCTCCTCGAAGGGCATCGGACGCTCGACCCGCACGTCGTGGAAGCCCACCCGCCTATACCGCTCGGCGATTCGCTCCACGTCGTCCAATACGAGTGGCTCGAGCGCGACGAACCGCAACGTGGCGGGTGGGTTGGCCAGTCGCGTGGCAACGTTGCCTGCGCTGGGGAACTCGGGCTCGTGCACGTTCGATGCGCTGGGCAATACAAGGAGCGCGAGCGCTGATGAAAGGCACCCGAGCGCGCCCATCCCAACCATTCGCGCCTGCCGCTGCAGCACACGATCGGGAGAAGCGGGCGCGCGGGCCACGACGGATGGCTGCCCGCGATACGCGTTCACCTCGGCGGGAAACAGAAGGACGACAGCGTCCGCTTCGTCTCCCGACAGCGCTGGAATCGTCGCGAGGTCCATCTCCGCGGGTGGCGGCCCGATCGCCAGGCTCTCGTCGTTCGTGCCATACAGACGTCGCGTCCATCGCCGTTGCGCGACCGCCACCAAGGTCACTGCCGCGGCCAGCAGCGTGGCGCCGAACGTCATCAGGAGCGCGAGCGAGGGGAAGACTTGGTGCAGGTGGCCCGTCTCGCTCCCGAGCCGGACGTGAAGGGCTGCCAGTGCGAGCCAGATGGCGACGGCAGCGTTCGGCTGGACGTCCCGGTCGAGGGCCTCCGCATGGGCCTTGAAGGACCGCATCGCCGCCCCAAATGCGAGTCCGGTCAGGACCCCACCGGCCAGGGCTACGCCCAGTCGGCCTTGCGCGCGATACAAGATGGCGAAACTAGGGATCGCCGCCAACGCACCGTCGAGCATCCGCGCGGTCGGTTCGCGTTCGCCTCGATGATTGCCGATCGCCACGACGATCGAACCCACGAGCAGCGCGAACGTAAGGGCCATCGTCATGTGGTAGACGAGCGCCCGCGCACCGACGATGGCGAAGACCCAGAAGCCAGCCAGCGCGATGAGCCGTGTCGCTCGCACGGTCGGGAGCACACGCCACGGCACCGGCGGTCGCCACGACATGAGTCGAGCCTATCGCGCCGCCTCGCCAGGTCATCTCAACAAAGCGGCGTTCCGCACGGGGCGGGAAGGTGCAGCGTCGATGTGAGGACTCTCGAGCCTCCCCGCCGCTTGTCTTCCCATGCTGCTGCTCAGCTGTCGCGCGCCCTAACGCAGGCGCCGGCTCACTCCGCCGCCACGTCGTCCGGTGAGATGACGACGACCCGTCCGGCGACGTTCAGACGCATGCCCGGCGGTAGGGACTCGACCAGGCGGTCAATCTCCTTCGCGGGGACCTTCCCGTCGAGCGCCCTCCGGAACGCTCGCAGCATCTTGTACCGGAGGTCACGCGCGTCGGGGGCGACGGGCTTCCTCTGGAGCCCGCCGAGCTCGAACATCCCCTGGGCGAGCTTCGCCATCGTGACGACCTCGCCAGGTCGCGACGCAAGCACCGCAAGCGCGAGAAGCGGCTGACGCTGCAGGTTGTTCGGGGGACGGGTCGGAATGTCGCGCCCGCGGTACGTGACCCGATGCTCTCGGAGGTCGACGACGAGCGTGGGGGCGGGGGCCGGTGGCGACGATTTGACGACGGCCGGCGACAGGCTGGCGACAGCCGGCGACGAATCGGCGACCCGCAGCAGCACCTCTGGTTCCCGGTCCTCCAGGTAGGGCGCCTGGGGCGGTGGCGCCTTGCCCTCGTCGAGCTTCGCGCAGAGTGCCGCGTACGCGCCGCGGTGGTTCACGATCTTGCGGAGCACTTCGCGGTCGGTCGCGCGCAGCGCCGGCTCGTCCGGGATCCCCGCGTCCACGACCCTTCGCGCGAGTGCGCGTCCGAGGCCGGGAACGCGCAGTCGAGCGACTGGTACCGCGTCGGTGCGCACGCCGAACATCACCTGGTCGGCGAGCGCGGCGACCTCGGTGCGCCGCGGCTCCGACCAACCCAGGGCGGCGACGATCGCCGAGGCCGCATCGACCAGCCACGCGTACTCCTCGCCGATGCGGCGGACGGCACCGGCCCATACGCGGTAGCGGCGCTCGATCTCGCTGGTCTTCACCTCGTCGATCCAGTCGTTCAACAGGAGCGCCTTCTTGAACGCCTTCACGGTCTCGAACTCGAGCGAGCTCTGGTCAACGACCAGTCGTTCGAAGACCGGACGGTCGGCGAGCCCGGCGGCATCGGCACGGCGAACGAGCTCACCGCGGTAGTCGCCGCGGGACCGGTCCTCTTTCGCCATGTTGATGTAAACCTCTGATCCGGCGGCGGTCAGGCTCGCCACCGTCAGGATCTCCAGCGGGGAGATCGCGGCCGATCGCGATTCGCGCGCCCATCGAGCGAGGTCGATGGTCGTCTCGACCCCGATTCCCTTGCGGGCGCAGGCTTGGCCGAGGTCCGTTGGCACCAGCACGCCCGCGCCGTTCATGCGCGCAAGCCCGCCGTCCACGCAGATGCGCAGGGCCCGGGTGAGTGTGTCTTCGAGCTCGTCGGAGCTCATCTTCTGCGCCCAGTGCACGACGCCAGTGAAGCTCGAGAGCAGGAGCTGCCGGAGCTCGTCGGCGCTGCGGGCCATGCCGGAGGCGAGGAGATCGATGACGTGGTTCTCGAGCGGGGCGCGCGCGAGCGTCGGCTCGACGTCGGCGAAGTCGCTCTCCACGTAGTGGCGAATCCACGCCTTCGCCTGGAAAGGCGAGTTCGTGACGAGGAGGGAGCGGCCGAAGTCGCGGCTGTGACCGAAGCGCCCTGCGCGACCGCTCATGTTCTCGTACTCGGACTTGCTGATGTCCTCGCGCGACCACCGGTCGTACCGCTTGAGGTACTCCCACCGCTTGCCGTCGAGGATCACGTTCTTGACGGGGAAGTTCATCCCCATCGCGAGGGTCGACGTCGAGAACAGGGCGCGGATCGAGCCGCTCCGGAAGTGCCGCTCGACGAGGCTCCGCTCTTCGGGGGAGAGGTCGGAGTTGTGGAACGCCACCGCGCCCGCGAGCACCTCGCGGAGCGCGTCGCGCGCCTGCGTCTCTTCCTGGTCGCGGAGCTCCTCGAGCGCCGGCTCGAGCGGGGCGAGCGCGAGACGCGCGGCGCATCGACGAGCGAGCGTCACCGTCGTCATGCGATCCGGAAGGAAGGCGAGGACCTGCTCGCCTCTCTGCACGAGCTGCTCGGTGACGTCGAGGATTTGGTCCTCTCGATTCTCGTTGCCGGTGTCGACGAACTCCTCGGTCCCTTCCGCTCCGGAGTTGTGTTCCCGGTAGGTGAACGTGCCGTTGCACAGGACTCCCTTCCGCAGCTCCATTGGCCGGCGTGTGTCGACGAGCAGCTTTGCGCCGAGCCAGTCGGCGAGGAGGTTGGCTTTTCCGAGGACTGCGGAGAGCCCCACGATGCGTGGCTTCGAGCCTGCGAGCTTCAGCTTGGTGAGCAGCAGCTCGAGCGTCGGTCCGCGCTGCTCGTCGGTGATGAGTTGCATCTCGTCGACGACCACCAGGCCCACCGCCTCCATCAGCTGCGGGCGACTCACCAAAAGCGCCTGCAGCTTCTCGAACACCACCACCGCGATCTCGAACTCGCGACGCTCGATGGCTTCATCGAACTCGCGGTGGTCGCGCGAGGACACTACGACCCTGATCCCGACCTTCCGGTAGCGATCGCGGAGCTCGTGGAACTTCTCCTCCGCGAGCGCCTTCTGGGGCACCGCGTAGAAGACCTTCGCGTTGTTGCGCGCGGCGCGCACGGCGGCCATCTCGCCGATGAAGGTCTTCCCCGACGATGTCGGGGAGAACACGATGAGGTTGCTGTCGCCGAAGAGCCCGAACTCCTTCACCGCGCGCTGCTGCACGGGGAGGAGCTCGGGGCCGATCGTCTCGCGCCAGATCGCGAGGATGTCGGTCGGGACGTCGTATGCCTCGAGAGTTTCGACCCGCATGTTCGTCTCCGCGGATCAGGCAGCGACGGCGCCGGGCTTGGTCGGGCCTTGCTGGGGCTTGCCGGGCGTCTTGTCCGCCGGCGCGGGCGCCGCAGCAGGGGATGCAGACTTGGCGCTAGGGATCGCCGCGTCCGCGCCTCTGCCTGCGGCTACGGGCGCGGAGGCGGAGGCAGCCGCATTCGCCGCCTGTGCGGCCGGCGTGGGGGCGGGAGTGGCCTTGGTGGCGACCGCGGCCACCGTGGCGATCTCGCCGACCACGCGCGGGCGGACGCCGGCCGCGGCCATGATCCGGCCGGCGATCTCCTCGGCCAGGCGGGGCTGGTCGGTCAGCAGCTTGATCGCCGAGTCGCGCCCCTGACCGAGGCGGTCGCGGTTGTACGAGAGCCAGCTTCCGCTCTTCTCGATGATGCCTGCCTCGACGCCGAGGTCGACGATCTCGCCGACACGTGAGAACCCGCGGCCGTAGTTGATGTCGAGCTCGGCCTCGCGGAAGGGCGGGGCCATCTTGTTCTTCACCACCTTCACGCGGGTACGGTTGCCGACGACGTTGTCGCCGTCCTTGAGCGCGCCGATCCGGCGCACGTCGATGCGCACCGAGGCGTAGAACTTCAGCGCGTTGCCGCCCGTCGTGGTCTCGGGGCTCCCGAACATGACGCCGATCTTCATCCGCAGCTGGTTGATGAATATGACGACAGCGCCCGTGCGCGCGACCGAGCCGGTGAGCTTGCGGAGCGCCTGGCTCATCAGCCGGGCTTGCAGACCGACGTGCGAGTCGCCCATGTCGCCCTCGAGCTCCGCCTTGGGGACGAGCGCGGCGACCGAGTCGACCACGATCACGTCGACGGCGTTGGAGCAGACGAGGCGGTCGGTGATCTCGAGCGCCTGCTCGCCGTGGTCGGGCTGCGAGATCAAGAGATCCTCGGTGACCACCCCGAGCTTGCGGGCGTACGTCACGTCGAGCGCGTGCTCGGCGTCGACGAACGCGCAGGTGCCACCGGTGCGCTGCGCCTCGGCGATCGCGTGGAGAGCGAGCGTGGTCTTGCCCGACGACTCCGGGCCATAGACCTCGATGATGCGTCCGCGGGGGAGGCCACCGATGCCGAGCGCCAGGTCGACCCCGAGCGAGCCGCTCGAGATGACGGGCAGCGGAGCATCGTTGGTGTTCTCGCCGAGGCGGAGGATCGAACCCTTGCCGAAGTTCTTCTCGATGTCGGCGAGAGCGGTTTTGAGGGACTGGGCCTTGGCGGTGTCGATGGTCGTCATGAGCGCGTTCTCCGTTCGGTGTGTGTTGGGTACGGAGAAGCATGCGCCCGACCTGTGACAGAGCTGGTCATAGCGAAAACCCGCAGCGGCGCTCGCGCCCGCCAGCGGGCAGCCAGAATCGCGCGATGTTCGCGTAGACGGGCCGAGATTCCCGGTGTTTAACCCCTGACCTATTTCGTCAGACCAAGGCGAGAACGCACACCATGGCTAGCCGAAAGTCCTTCGAGTCGTCGGTCGAGCGCTACGCCCCCGCGCAGCGGCTCCATCAGCTGAAGGCGATGCTCGGCTCCTCGAGCGGCGTGAGCGTCTACAGCATCGCCGAGCGGTTCGGCGTGAGCGTGCGGACCTCCATTCGCTACCTGCGGGCGCTCGAGTCCGCAGGCGAGCCGCTGCACCACATCACCGACGGCAAGCAGAAGCTCTGGCGCCTGCACCCGGCCGCGCGCAAGGAGACCGTCGCGCTGACGACGCAGCAGGTGGTGACGCTCTTCCTCTCGCGGCGTATCTTCGACTTCCTCGCGGGCACCGGATTCGCCGAGAGCCTCGACGAAGTCTTCCAGAAGCTCGAGGCGACGCTCCGTCGGCGCGACTACGACACCAAGAACCTCGAGCGGAAGCTCTTCGACGTGAACGAGGCGCCGCACCTCTACGAGGGCCGTCACGAACAGTTGAACGACATCGTGACGGCGTTGCTCCGCGAGCAGCGGCTGCTGCTCACCCGCGACCGCACCAAGCCCTTCCAGTTCGAGCCCTACACGCTGCTCGTCTACAAGAAGGGACTCTACCTCGTCGGCTACAGCCACCACCACAAGAGCGTACGCATGTTCTCGCTCGACACCATCCGCGCAGCGGAGTGGCTTCGCGGCGAGAGCTTCGAGTACCCGAAGGACTACCACCCGTCGCAGATGGTCGAGGGGAACTTCGGGTTGATCGGCGGTGAGCGTCCCACGCAGGTCCGCCTCCTGTTCGACAGCGACGCCGCCCGGTACCTCGAGCGTCGGCTTTGGCACCCGTCACAGGTGATCACCAAGACCGAGCACGGGGTCGAGATGACCATGCAGGTCTCGGGCACCACCGAGCTGAAGACGTGGATCCTCGGGTGGGGGGACCGGGTCGAGGTCCTCGAGCCGCGGTCGTTGCGGGAGCAGGTGGCGGGTGAGCATGCGCGGGCGGCGGGGAGGTACGGGCGATAGGGGGCGTCGATGCTGCGGCTTCGTCGCAGGTCACCCGCCGCCCCAAGCCACCGACTTCAATAGCCCTGGCCCACGATCAACGGCGCGCCGAGCATGATCGCGAGGTTCGGCTGCCAACCGTGGAACCGGTCGCCACCCGGCAGCGGCATGCCCAACGTGAAGATGAGACCCACGATCGCGTTCGCCGACACGCCAGCTTGGAGGAACGACGTGTCAGTCACCTCGGAGTTGCCCGCACGCCACGCGTAGCCGAGACGGCCGAGCGGACGCGCATCGAGGAGTAGCTCGTCGGGGCACGCCTCGGGCAGCGGCGCCCACCACGGCCCTCCCATCGCACCGACAGCCAGCTGGCCGCGCCGACTTGGGGCGTCGGGATCGGACAGCAGCAATGCCTGTGCATAGCCGCCGAACGTGCCCCTGTACTGGTGGGTATACGAGACCTCGAACCCGATGTAGCCCGACGCGGAACGGTCGAAGGTCCATCCGAACAACAGCGCGGGGGTCAGCCGCTCGATCGCGCGGCGCTCGGGATTCCACGCCACACCCGCGGGCAGCTCGCAATCGGTTGCACGCACGGGACAGGCCGCGAGCAAGATCCCGCACGCCATGGCCCCACGGACGAACCACATCCCCCGAGTCTAGCCTGGACCCCGTCGCCGTCGTTGGCTCACCCACCTTTCGGGGGCCTTCCGCGGGCGTAGACTGTGCCTCGGGATGAACGAGGCAGAAGCACGCGCCATCGCGCAACGAGATTGCGAGGAAAGTGGAATCGCGCACCTCGTGCGGCCCGGCCACGCCATCGAACGGCCGAGGTCTTGGATCTTCGCTAGAGAGGTCGTCACGGCGGATCGCGTCTTTGGCTGTCCCGTCATGATCGTCCGAAAGTCGGACGGGCGCGTCTCCCTGTTCCGCCGAGCCGAACTCGAATTCTATACTGACCTTCCGCTCCTCAGTCGCATAGCGAGGCAGTGGTACCGCCTTACGAAGTACTGATCGCGGAGCGGCATCACTCATCACTTGCTCCGCGCCGGCCACCACGTCGCTGCGTGGTGGCTTGCGCGATCGCCGCCCTGGCGAGGCCTGAACTTGCCCTCACGCACGTCGCGCGATCGAGTGAACGCCTACGCCTTCGCCGGCGTACCGACGACCCCCTGTGGGACATACTCCGCGGGCTCCTCAGCGCCATTCCAGAACACCCAGAGCCTGCCGCACACTGGACACTTCAACATCACGTCGGTAGCCCGGTACGCCGCTTCGGCGTCCACCAGACCCGAGAACTGCTCAAACTTCGTGTCTGACAGTACGCGCCACTCGATCGGGCACGGAATGGCACCGAACGATAGAACCTCGCCGCACCTACAAAGTAACTTCGGCATCGATTTTCAGCGATTGATAATAGCACGCGTCGGCGATCGACTTCCCCCGTGAACGCCACTCACTTGCGGCCCAAAGTCCGGCATGGAGCTTGTGCGTCCCCGCGGAGTCCTGAACCTGCGGCGCCGCTGTGCCCACACGGGGCGCAGCAGACCGCTGCGGCAGGATCGTCTCGACCGATGTCACATCTCGTGGTGCCGACCCGCATGTACCTGGTGATGGACGCGAACCCCTCCTTTCACCAGTGGCGCTGCCGCACCTGCGGCATCCTGCTCGGCGTCGAGCGCGACGGACGCCTGCACCTCCAGATGAGGCCTCAGAGCATTCGGCTCGCGGAGTAATCGCCTCACGGCACGTCGCTGACCGGTTTCATGGCCGCTTCACGCTCAGGACGACCGGCACGGTGAACGTTGCCTTGCCCCCAGGGGGAGGCTGGAAGTGCATCGGTCGGAACGCCTCGACGATGCACGCGGTCAGGCTCGGCGGTGCGGTCGAACAGAGAACCGCGGGCGTGGGGAGGCCATCGGCGTCGAGAACCAGCTGGACTTTCACCGTGCCTGCGCTTGTCGGATCGCGCTTGAGCGCGATGTTGTAGCAGGCTTTGAAGCGCCAACGATTGCGCGAGATTTCAGCGTCGGCATCCAACCCTGGCTGCGGCTCCGCGGTCGAGGAGCTCGAGCTGGGGGCTCCACCAGGCGTTGGCGTCGATGTCTCTGGCGGCGGCACCGATTCGCAACGTGGGTAGGTTGGTGCCTTGGCGGGCGGCGCAGGCGAATCTGGGGCCTCGAGTCCGAGCAGCTCCGCCCGTTGGATGCGCTCCCCCAACGTGGGGGGAGGCACGCAGCCGGCGACTGTCAGCAGCACGAGGACGACGGGGAGCTTCATCGAACCCAGCGACTCTAACAGCTGGGCCGCCACCACCCCGATGGATTGCCTCTGTCAGATCTCGCCCCCGTCCGTCGCGTGGACCTGGTGATGGACACGAACCCCTCCTTGGCCCGAAGGACTACCACCCCTCGCAGATGGTCGAGGGGGCGTTCGGGTTGATCGGCGGCGAGCGCCCGACACGCGTGCGCCTGCTCTTCGACCGCGAGGCCGCGCGGTACGTCGAGCGTCGGCAGTGGCATCCCTCGCAGGTGATCACGAAGACCGATCGGGGGGTCGAGATGACCATGCAGGTGTCGGGCACGACGGAGCTGAAGACATGGATCCTCGGCTGGGGGGATCGCGTCGAGGTGCTCGAGCCGGCGTCGTTGCGAGCGCAGGTCGCCGAGGAGCACGCGCGAGCGGCGGGGCGGTACCTTGAGCCCGGGTGACAACTCAGCATCAAAGCACTTGTCCGGCCTGGTGTCCGGAGCGCATCCCGGCGCGTAGGATGGACGCGCGCGACCCGCTCTCGAGGTCACGGCCCGGGCGAGACTACTGCCTTGCCACCTCTGACCGAGCCCTTCCAGATTGCCCACTGGTTGGTTGCCTCGCGTGCATCAGTGATGCGGGACACGATGGCGTACTCAGCGGTGTGGAAGGGATCGAGCAAGGGGAAGTTGGCCTTCGTCACCATCCACGACTGTGTCTCTTCGACCCGCCACCACGTGTCGAACTCATCGTGATGAAGGTCGGCAGCAGTGCTCCAGGCGCCTGCGCATTCCGTGGGAGCTTCGGCGCATGGGGTGTGCTGAGCGAAGGGCGCTTCGAACCACACGAGCGGGCGCCCCTCGTGCTCGTACCAAGTGTGCTCGAGCAGCATGATTGCGTCGCGAATCTTGTGGCTGGCAGGCTCGCCAACGATCGCCATCAACTTGCCGAGGCTAGCGCGGAGCCAGGTGTTGAACTGGGTCATGAGAACCGCGCGCGTCTCGGCCACTTCGCCATTGGCGCCCGCTAGAAAGCCCGGCGTGCCGATGGCGTACGCGTGGTGGAGTGCTTCGGCCAGAGCGAGCGGTTCAGCTTTCGCGGCAAGCTTCAGCTCGAGGACGCGGAGCACCTTCCCCTGGTCCTGGCCTTCGAACTCGATGACTTGGTCGGGACGGAACTCGTATCCCAGCGACGTCTTGTACGCCTTGTCAGTATCCCGAAATGTCTTCCCGTGCAGAAGCCAGATCGGAGCTCCGGCCAGGAAGGCGGAAGATGGTCTGTGCCCGGCCATTTCGCCGATTATGCGTTGCAGGTTCTGTTCGACGAGGCGAGAACGGTACGGCGTGAGTTCGCGAGGCATTGGAGAACTCCTGCTATTGCGAGGGAGGGTCCGTAGGTAGGTAGGAATCGAGACTACTCGCGAACCCGCGCACGCGAGCCCGCGTTGTGTTCGCGGCGATGATCGATCACATCGACTGCGATGCGCTGGGGCCGACCGCGCAGCTTGGGCCGGGGAGGGCCTGCCCAGTTCTCGCCGGACGAAAGAACCGTTCATGCTTCGACCTGACTGGAACCGTCGGCCCGGCTCGCGATGGAAGGAGGCTTCCATCAATGGGAGCGCTCCGGTCAGCCTCTGCGAGACTGAGGCGTCGGACATGTCCCGGATCGCCATCGTCTCCGACATCCACGGTGACCTCGCCGCGCTTCGCGACGTGCTCCTCACCATCGAGCGCCTCGGCTGCACCGAGCTCTGGTGCGCGGGGGATCTCGTCGACGGACCTGACCCCGATGATGTCGCGCGCATCCTCGAGGACCGCGGCGTCCCGACCGTGCTCGGCAACCACGATCGCTGGGCCCTCGAGAAGCGCGGGCAGCCACTGAAGCTCGCGACTTGGATGTTCCTCGAGCGGCTCCCGAAGTCCTGGTGGTCGTCGCGGGACGGGACCCGGGTCGCGATGTTCCATGGCTCGCCGCGTGCCGACATGGACGCCCTGCTGCCTGAGGTCGTCGACGCGGCGCGCGCCGTCCACCTGCTCGATAGGGCCGACGCCGACATCCTGGTGGTGGGGCACACCCACCTTCCGATGCTCATGCAGGTTGGCGCCCGCATGATCGTCAACCCCGGCTCGCTTCGTCGCGGCATGCACCGGGTCGGCGATCGGCTGGTGCGCGGCGGCAGCTTCGGCGTTCTCGAGGTCGAGACGCGGGGGTTCCGGCTCTACGACGCGGCGGGCGGCGAGTTGCCGTTGTGAGTTTGCTCGGCGTCATCTCGGATGTGCACGGCGACGCAGAAGCGCTGCGTCGCGCCCTCATTGCCCTTCGCGCGCGCGGCTGCAGCCGAGTCTGGTGCGCCGGCAACCTGGTTCACTACGGCCTCGCGGTCGACGAGGTCGTACGGACCCTCGTGGCCGAGCGGATCCCCACCGTGCGCGGCAACCACGATCGCTGGGCGCTCGAACGGCGCGTCGAGGCCTTCGCACCGGAGACGTGGCGCTTCCTCGCGGGGCTCCCCGGCTCGTTCCACCGACGGGTCGGGCGCACCCGGATCGCCATGGTGCATGGCTCGCCGATCGCGGACCTCGACGCCCTCTACCCCGGGCACCTCACGCCCGACTGCGCGGGCGAGCTACTCGATCGCGCCGAAGCCGAGGTTCTGATCGTCGGCCACACGCGGCTTCCCACCCAACTCACGATCGGTCACCGGCGGATCGTAAACCCGGGCGCCCTCCGCAGATCGGTTGAGGTCGTCGCCGGGCGTACGGTCTATGGCGGCACGTACGGCGTCCTCGAGGTGCCGAGGGGCACGTTCCGCGTCTTCGACCTCGAAGGTCGCGAGCGGATTGCCTACTCAGCGTAAGGTTGCCCCCGACGAGGAGCGGGCAACGGCGAAGCGGAGGCCTCTTTCCACCTTCAGGAGGAGACCTGCGTGCGGGCCCGAACATCGAGGCCATGTCGAATCGCACCTTTCGCCGACGCGGGCTCGCATTCGAGGGTCCAGGAGACTTTCCGTCCAAGTTCTCGTTTCCGAGTGTTCCGCGCGTGACGCACGACTCGACGAAGCCATTCAGCTCGGCAAGTACGTGGAGAGCCACGGCGAGTGCCACCCCGAAACGCACCGTGGGAGGGCGGGTGGCAAGTGCCCGTGCTGCGCGCCCTTGGCGCGCTCGCTGGGGCGAGGCTCAGGCCGACGACGGCGACTACGACTGGTATCCGAAGGATGGACCGGCACTCGCGTCGTGGCTGGACGTGTATCGGTCTCCGCGGTGCATGCCGCGGATGCTTCGAGACAACAAGGGCTGGCTCGGCCTCCTTCCGTGGATTCAGCCTGAATCCTGCGGAGCGCCGCCCATTCAACTCGCGAGCGGCTTCTCGCTGAACGGAACGTTGGCGCGTTTCACGCGACCTGCTCGTCGCTCGAATCCGGTCGTTGTCGCCCTCAACGATCAGTCGCCCCACCCACGGGCCTTCTCGTCTCTGATTCGTCGGCACTGTGACGTCTATCGTGCGGGCTGGCTCGAGCGCGCGCGCGCGTTCGAGAACTCGGCGATCCGCAGGAACCTCGCCGACGAGATCGACTTCTCCCTCGAGCGCGGGCTCGGCGCGCCGGACTTCAGCACCACCGAGACGAGCTAGCCTCCGGGCACCCAGACGGCACCGAGGATTGGCCCGGCCAATCCGCCACGACAGGGGACAACGGTCACGACGGGCTCGGTCTCCTCGTCCGCCGCGTACTCGCGCTCGAGGAGGGCCGCTGACCCGCGGACCAAGGCGACGCCCTCGAACCCCTCGCGCCTGCAGACCGCCTCCAGGTCTTCGAAGCGTCGGGCCACGACGGCCACCGCCTCGACGCCGTCGTCCAGGCTCGCGTCGCTGGCGAGCCGCCAGCGCGAGAGCCGATCGATTCCCAGCAACCATCGAAGCGCGAACTCGATGGTCTCGTCTGGTGTGGCTACGCGTAGCGGGCCAAGGCGAGCTTCGATCGAGTGGCCACCCCCGGACACGACGTGCAGCGTGCATCCGTTCATGCGGAAGAAGGCACCGGCACCGTTGGAGTTCGACGACACGACGAGGTGTGCCCGAACTGGCGGGGGCACTAGCGGCGCGCGGGACGCGGACGCGATGCGCGCGACCAGGTCGCTCGGCCGGAGTCGGTCGTGCAGCTCCGCGTCCAGGTGATCGATGAGCGTGACGGGCAGGCGTTCGAGGTCGCTGACGTACACGGTGGCGGGTAGATGTCTGCGCATCTGTGCTCCTCTCAACGAAGGCCGGTGATCGCCAGGTGGCCACTTGAGAACATCCTGACCTCGAAGCAGCTGCTCTTGCCGCGGCGGTCGTACAGGCTCGCCGCCTGGTCGGTGCCGACGACGAAGTCGGACTCGATGGAGATCTGCTTGTCGGCGCAGCCGTATTCGGCGCCGCAGAGCTGCGAGAGCCCGTTCAGGTGGTACCAGGCGCACACCCGGTAGGGCTTCCCGACCTGCATGCCCGTCGCCGCTAGCTTGTGGAGCTCGTCGAAGCTGACAGCGGTCGGAGTCCGCGCCTCGAGCGTCGCACGCGCGCCTTCCAGCGCGGTCTTGCGATCGCGCACCTTGGTCGCGAGCGTCGAGTCGGGGAACCGCACGAGGAACCGCTGCGCGGTCGCGATCGCGGCGGCGTAGGCCAAGAGCGTCTTGCCGCTCTCGGCCTGCGCCGCGGCCGCGACGACGGTCGAGAACATGCCCTCCTCGCTTTCCTCCATGTCGCGCAGTCGCGCCTCGAGTGCCAGCTTCGTTCGTTCGAGGTTCTCCGTCTTCTGCTCGGCCGCGGTCGCGCGTGCGATCCAGTTCCGTACCTCCGCCTCTCCGCGGTGGCGCCCGGCGAGGACGCCCGTCGCGAGCGTGCCCGTCGTCAGGACCGCCAGCGCGAAGCCCACCGCCATCCGCGCGTGCGGAGTGGTAGACGTGGCGCCGAGCGCCTCCGCGGTCGACAGCAGCGACCACTCGGCGTCCTCGGCGCGTCGGACGCGCGCGGTCGCAGGCACACGCCCGGCTCGGATGCCCTCGAGCAACACTTTGCTGGAGACCGGACCGACGATCGCCGAGTCATCGTTCTGCACGAACCACGCGTCCATGGTGCGAGCATCGCCCATTCAGCGGGCCGATTCGGCGACCATGGAACGATCGTTCCGGGTCACTGCTCGACGCGACTCCTTGTCCAGAGGTCGTCGAGGGCGGCGTACATCCCTTCCTCGGTCGTCGCGAAGGTCGACCGCTCACGCTCGCCTAAGGCGATACGACCAGCGTTGGCGCACCGGGAAGGCCACCAACTGGTGGCCCTCGAGCTTGATGAACTGGTTACCCAGGAGGAGACTCGCCACTTGCGCGTCAGCCAGCGCGGCGCCGGTGGCGAATTGCGCGACCGCGTCCTCCCGTTCCATCGTCGGCTTCATGCGTGTTCGCGGCAGGTGCAGGGGCGGCCGCGTGGAGGAAGGGTACGAAGACTCGACGTCGCCTGCCCGCCGCGACGGAGCGTTCATTCCATCCTGGGCCGATCGCGCCCCAGGGGTGGCAACCATGGTCACCATGGGCCGTGACTTCTCCCGCTTCCTTCGCCTCGACGACCCCCGCCGGACGATTGTCGAGCTGCGCGACCTGCTCACGCCGGAGCTCCGCGCGCCGATCGCGAGCGAGGTGCTCGCGTTCGAGGAGGCCGAGGCGGAGCGTTGCCGGCACGTCGTCACGCTCGGCATGCGCGACGGGCGCCCGCTGGTCCTGTTCGAGAACGGCGAGAATCGCTGCGTGATCAGGGTAGCGAACGAGGATGACCCTCCGGAGTCGTGGTTCGGCGAGGACCTGCGATACGCGCGTCCGGTCGAGGCGCTCACGCATGCGCTCTGGCTGTTACGGCAGGATCACGCGGCGTCGTTCCCGGCGCGGTTCAACTGGGACCGCTCGGAGGGCATCTTCCTCGCGCATCGGCGCGCGCGAGACATCGCGCGGTTCGCCCGTCAGACGCTCGCGAACGTCGGGGCGCATTGGTGGCGAAGCTCCGGCCACACGAGCGTGCTGTGGCGCGATCGGCACGAGGGCTTCGCCCGGTCGTCCCCCTGGGCGACGCTGGTGGTGGTGGGGGAGCACCTCGGCCTCGATTGGATCGACGCTCGCCTGCGAACCGTCGAGCTCGCGCAGGACGCGGGGCAGTTCCAGCCGGGGAACGTGCACCACCTCCTCGAGTGCACGCCCGAGCTAGACCCGCGGGCGCTCGACCTCCGGTTCCTCGACCCTCACGTGCGCAGCTCGAACCTCGTCATGGTCTTGGCGTCCGATGAGGTCTTCGAGCGCGAGATCGCGTGGGCGGTGGCTCGCCACTGTGCCGACGGCGAGCGCCTGGTGGTTCTGCTCGGGCCCGACGCCATGCCGACCGACGGTGTCGATCTGGCGTTCTGTGTCGGCTTCGACGCGCACCGCGCCGTCGAGGCGATGGCCGCCATTTTCGAGTCCGGCGTCCTCGGGTTCGACACCGAGAACCTCCGCGTCCTCGGGCAGACCTCAGCGGTCACGGGCATCGCGTCCGAGGAGGCGCGCACCGGCAGGTTCCAGCACCTCCTCGGCGCGGCGTTCGACTGTCTCGGGTGGTCCCCGGCGCGCTTGTCCTGCGCGACCGCCTTCCTGCTCGTAGTCCTCGCTCCCTACGACACGCGCCTGGCCGACCTCGAGTCACTTGTGGTTCCGGTCGAGAGCATGGTGGGTCCGGAGCCGACCGTGTTGATCCAGTTCGTCATTCGAGAGCGAACCTCCGTTCGGCTGACGCTTCTCGCGTTCGAGCCGGTGGTCGGCGGATGACGCGGCGTGGGCGCAGGCTGTGGGATCAGCCGTCGCCCGACGCGCCGGGCAGCACCGGGCCAGGGTTCTCGCGCAGCGCCTCGACCAACCGCTCATCCCCGAGCACGGTGACCGCGCGGCCCCACTGCCGCACCCAGGCAGCCGCCTCGCCGAGGTTGGCGGGGCCGAACGAAACCTCGAGCTGGCCGCTCGAAAGCAGCTTCTCGCGCTGATGCCGGTGCCAAGTGCGTCCGCGGACGTGCCGGGCCTGAGCGGCCGAGAAGCGGACGCGGACCTTGACCGTGTCGCCATCGTCCGCCGGGAACACGCTGAAGGGCAGGTCGATGGCGTGCTCGACCACGGCACGCTCCATCCCACGCGGGGCCGTTCCCGCCTCGGCGGTCGCGAGGCGGACCAGGGCGGGGCCCCGCGTCGGGAGGACCACCCGTTCGAGGGCGTACGTGCGGACGTCGCGCGCATCGCCCGCCTCGTCCGGAACGCCGACGAGATACACGCGCGCGAGGTCCCGAATCACCGCGCCCAGCGGCCACACCAGGCGCTCGCCGCGCTCACTGCCGTCATAGCCGAAGCACAGCGGCACGCGCGGCCGCTCCGAGGCGGCGACCAGCCAGGCACGCAGGGCCGCGAGGTGACGCTCGGCGTATGGGAGCGCACCGCGCACCGCCACGACCAGCTGGGCGCGGGCCCCGCGCGCAGGACGGTCCAACGTGGTGCCCGCCACGGGGAAGATGCGACGCAGCATGTCGGCGGCGATCTCGTGGGCGAGCGCGTCGATCGTCTCGCGGTGGCCCGACTCGGCCATCCGCACGCGAACGACACGATCGGGTCCCTGGGCGCGCGTGATCGCCAATCCGAGCGCGACTTCCGCTACGTCGAGGTGGTTGCGGACGGTGCGTTCGGTACAGCCCGCCAGCGCGGCGAGCTCACCGTACGTCCACGCGCGCCCGCTCAGGAGGGCCTCCCGCAGCTGGGTGACCGCGCGCGCGCGCTGCTCGCGACCGGCGGCGACCTTCTTCATGGCTGATGGAGCGTCGGACATGAGCGGCGATCCAAAGGATAAGGCAGACCACGAGTGGGCGACCCGCCAAATGGAAAGAACGTTCCACCAGCGCGCGACACGGGTTCGTCAAACCGCTCGCCAGTCCCAAGCCAGTGGTCGGGCGAGAGCCTCGCGCGCGTGAAGCAGCACCGGTCGGAGCCGGCCCTTCGCTCGTCGCAGCGCGATGTGGGCATCCGCGATCGAGCCTTGGCGAGCGTCTCGCAGGACCAGGAGCGCTGCACTCTCGGTCCTCTGGCATACCGCGCGCAGATCGCCGATCGCGCGGCAGCCGAAGGTCCAGTCATCGACGATGAGGAGCCTCATGCGGCACTCCCGAAATTGTGCCGCGTGGTCCTCCACGCGCTGAAGGACCGTCGCCGCCGTGTCGCAGGGGCGCACGTCGACCCAGAGCGGCAGAGCGGCCACATGCGAGGCGGCCTCGAAGTAGTGGCTTTGCGCCTCGGACGTCAGTTGGCCGGCGCGCAGTGTCGAAAAACTCAAGTCCGCGTGGGCGCAGACCAGCCGCAGTGCGACATCTTCGGCGCGGGCATGGTTGGTGGCGAACAGCACACCGGCACGAGGGCCGTCTTCGCTGGTTCCGGATTCCATGACGCCCAAAGCGAGCTCGCATGCCATCCGGGTCCTCCCGCTACCCACGGGCCCGGTGAGAGCGACGATCTCTCCCGGCACGAAGCCGCCAAGCGCGCGGTCGAAGCCGACCTTGCCGGTGGGAATCGCGCCCTCGCGAGGCTCGCCCCCCCGGTAGAAGGCGCCGGCGAGGGTGGCGAACGCGGTCTTCACCGCGTCGTAGACTTGGACGGGAGGAGCGTCGTCGGGAGGCTGCATTGTCGACCAAGATGAGCGCCGCCGGGTGGTTGACGCCGCTCGCACGGAACGTTCGTGCCACCTCTTCCTAGCGCTCCTCGATTGCAGGCTCGTGTACGGGCTCCGACCCGGCATACCGAGCCCTGTCACATCCCGTCCACGCCGACCGCGTGTACCTGGTGATGGACGCGAACCCCTCCCTTCACCAGTGGCGTTGCCGCACCTGCGGCACCCTCCTCGGCGTTCAGCGCGACGGACGCCTGCACCTCAAATACAAGTCGGCGCAGTACATCGTGACCGGCACGGTCGCGGGCATCTGTCGTCGCTGTGACACCACCAACGAGATCGTGTGCCGCGCCGAAGACGCCTCGGCGCGCGGGCGCACCGCCTGAACGTCACGTTCGACCCAATTACAACCTGAACTGCGAGCGCGGCCTGAGGTCCCAAGGCCCCGGCGCGCCGCAGCACGCATCGAACTCGATCGCGTGACTGCGCGCTCCGGGCCCCGCCATCGGCGGAGGACCCATGGGACTGAGGCAACTGAAGGTCACGCTGCGCGACGACATCGTTTCAGCGCGTCATGTGAACGCGTTCGACCAGGCGAGGGAGAGGGAACCCGCGCTCGCGGTGCACGCCGGCATCCTGTCGGTGCTCGCCGTGATGGCGGACGAGACGGACTCCCGCTACGGCGAACGCGATGCGCTGACGCGCGTGTTCATCCGTGAGCATCAGCGAGGCTGCGGCTCGTTCTGGTCGTCGGTGCTGCTGTTCGCCTACGCACCCATGCTGATGCGGCTCCGCAGCCGGATCTGCGGCGACGCGTTCGGGCGCCACGACCTCGACCAGATGGTGATCGCGGCCTTCCTCGAGGAGGTACGGCGATTCCCCCTCGACCAGCGACCCAATCGGCTGGCGATGTTTCTACGGCAGGGCACGCAGCGCAGTGTCTTGACGTGCAGCGTGGTGAGGTCCGCGAGGCCCGCGCTCGTTGCTTTCTGCCGCGAACGGAGCGTTGGTGGCGTCGAGGAGCACGAGCGATGGATCAGTTCTTCCGGACCCGCATGGGCCACACGTTCTTCGACAGCACACTGCCGCGGATCGCAACGGCGCTTGAACGGATCGCAGCGGCGCTCGAGAAGAGGGCGGAGCCGGTCGAGCATGTAAGAGCCGTTGCAGAGGGCAGGGAGGCTCGGCGTGACGACCAGGAGCGTTGATACTGCACGGTGGCGCTCGGCGCTGTTCCAAAGTCGGAGCTGCAGGGTTCGGGCTTTCGGGGCGGCAGGTCTTGGCGAGATCCACACCGTCAAGGTCGCCCACGAACTCGCAGCTACGGCGCGCCATCGACCGGGGGCCGTCCCAGCAAGGAACGCGTCCTCCGGCTCGCAGCGCTGTGGACAGCGCCGAGCTGATGGCCAAGCGGACGCTCCGGCGTCGCCGGTTCGTCCGTGGCAGGGGCCGATCAGCGGCAGCCTGACGCGCTTGTCAATGAAAGCGCAGACTTCTGCGACGTGACAGTACGTGACCATACTTGATGTTCAGCGACGGTGGGAGATAGTGTGCACCCGCTAGGGACAAGCGAGACAGATCGTTACGATCTGCAACCTGCACGTATGAGCAGTAAAATGATCCAAATCGAGGGAGTCGAGTACTTCACTGCCGCGGACATCCAGCGGTCGATCGGCGTCGTGCGGCAGACGTTGTGGCGCTGGCGCCGGGCTCGGAAGATCCCCCAGGGCCGCCGCTACCGCGACAAGAGCATCGTCTTCACGCGCGACGAGTTGGAGGCCATCCGCGAGTTCTCGAATCGTCTCGAGCCCGCCGACTCTGCTCTGCCCCGACGACGCAGCAGCGCCCAGGCGACAGCGACTGAGGGGGATGCGTGATGCCACGGACGAATCCACACCAGCGAGTGGCGCGATGACGAAGACAGCCCACGGGGCGACGAGAGAAGACTGTTCGATCATCGCGTTGGACAAGTTCATCCAAGCGACGCGCGACTCTGGCTACAAGGGCACCGCCAGCGCGATCTCGGAACTCGTCGACAACTCGATCCAGGCGGGCGCGACACGCATCGCGCTCTCCATAGAAGCCAAGGCGAGCGACGATGAGGGGAAGACGATCGAGGTGTCGGTGCTCGACAACGGTTGCGGGATGGGCCCCGCCACGCTGCGCCAAGCGCTCCGCTTCGGCGGCAGCACGCGCTTCGGAGATCGGCGAGGGCTCGGGCGCTACGGCATGGGCCTTCCCAACGCGTCGCTGAGCCAGGCACGAAGGGTCGCCGTGTACACTTGGCAGTCGGCCGCCTCACAGGGCAAGAGCGCGACGCGAGGCCGCGCGACCCCCTCACGTGTCGTGTACTCGTCCTATCTCGATGTCGACGAGATCGTGCGCCGCGAGATGGTAGAGGTCCCCGCGCCGGAGCTCGTGAAGGTGCCCCCGACTGCCTGCTCCGGGGTGTCGGGGACGCTCGTAAGCTGGTCGCAGTGCGACAGGCTCGAGAACCGGCGCGTCTCGACGATCGTGCGGAAGCTCGAGGCCGAGTTAGGCAGGCGGTTCCGCCACTTCATCTGGAACGGGCTCCGCATCACCATCAACGGGGACACGCTCGAGGCGTTCGACCCGCTCTACCTCAACCCTAAGGCCGAGGTCTCTGGCGCCCAACTCTTCGGCGAGGAGATGCGTTTCGAGGTCCGCGCGGACCCTGGCGATTCACGGAAGACTGGCTGGGTGCGGGTCCGGTTCACGGAACTGCCTGTGCACACGTGGCATAAGCTCTCCAACGACGAGAAGCGGCGCATCGGGCTCTCCAAAGGCGCCGGTGTCTCCATCGTCCGCGGAGGACGCGAGGTGGACTACGGCTGGTTCTTCATGGGGAGCAAGCACCGAGAGAACTACGACGACTGGTGGCGTTGCGAGATCCAGTTCGACCCGGTGCTCGATGAAGCGTTCGGCATTACCCACACGAAGCAGCAGGCTCGGCCGCAGTCACACCTCGTGGATGCGCTTACACCGGACCTGGAGGCGACCGCGCGCGCGCTGAACGGTCGCGCGCGCAAGGCCCACGTCGCCGTAAGAGCGAGCGAACGATTCTCCGAAGCGGAGCGAATCGCCAACGAGCGCGACCACCTGCTCCGTCCGCTGCCGCGCCGCCCGGATCCCACGGCCAAGTCGCTGATGCGAGAATTGGAGGAGAGCCACCCCGCGCTGCGTGAAGCAGCCGACGGGAACGACCGGTACAGCATCATCGAGCACGCGGTGAAGGACGCGTCCTTCTTCACGCTGGCGCATGATGGGGAACGGCTCGTCCTCGTGCTTAACCCCGATCACCCCTTCTATCGAGAAATCTACAAGCCACTCTCCGAAGGGGAGACGCCGCGCGATCCACAGCTCCGTGCGAAGCTCGAACTGCTCCTCCTCGCAGCAGCGCGGAGCGAGGCGGCTGCGCGGGGCAAGGTGCCGGCGCTCGCGAAGCATCGGCTCGAGTGGAGTAACACTCTAGCTGCGTTCCTGAATGACAAATGACCAACGTGCCCGACAACCCCTGGACCCCGCTAGAGCCGCCGCTCCGGAGCGAGGCGTCGCGAGACGCATTTGTGGCGCACGCGCGCGCGCTCGCCAAGGTGCGCCGCGACGAGCACGCCGAGGAGGTCCTCGAGAAGGTCCGCTCCAAGTTCGTCGCCGAGGTGACGGCGTCCCGCCGCGCGGACCGACAGGGGCTGCTCGCCGCTGGGCTCGTCATCAGCGACCTCGTGACGCAGGGGTGGGCGCTCCGCGTGCGGGGGGAGCGCGTCGAGATCAGGCCGCCGGACCCTGTGAGCGGCGACAGGGCGGCCGAGAAGGCGCGCGTCCGTAGGCAGGAGTTGGTGAAGCGTAACGCGCAGCTTCGACAGCCGTCGGTGCAGCGGTTCCTGAACTCGATGGAGCGGCAGCGGCTCCACAAGGGCGAGTTCGTCTCGATATACTCGCTGATGCGCGACGGGCGCGAACTCGCGGACGGCCTGCGAGAGGCGCGCACCCACCTCAACAACGGGTGGGCTGGCGCGCTCTGCTCGTTGGTCGATCCGTACCTCGAGTTCGTCACCTCGGCCGACGCCTCGTGCGCGCACACCGGGTTGCGCCTGATGGACGTCTGGCGCTACTTCCGCCACACGTGGACGAACCAGTACACGAGCGTACCTGGACGGACGATGTTGTTCCTCGTCCGGGACCGCGCCGCCGCGAACCACCCGGTCATGGGAATCGGCGCGCTGAGCAGCCCGATCATGCAGATCCGTGAGCGCGACTCGTGGATCGGGTGGCACCCCGAGACCTTCCTCGCGCGAGTACGCCGAGAGCCGACACGCGACATCGCGCGGTGGCTCGTGGACACCGTCGACGCGGCCATCGGCGAAATCTACCTCGCGGATCTGATCGAGGACAAAGTACTCTCGACGAGAGAGCTCGCGGCGCCGTCCGGGGCCACGCTTGAGCGATTGCTAAAGGAGGGGGCGGAGCAACGCCGGCTCCACCATCGGTACGCGCGGTCTCGCGATCTCAAGCGGAAGCATGCCGATGTGCCCGGGGACGAGTACTGGGTCTCACGAGCCCGGACGCACCTGTTCCGTAGCAAGCGCGCGCTTGCGCTCGCGACGTACCTACGCGCGCGCTCGGTGCTAACCGAGGCTTTCGACGGCAAGCCCACGGCAGAGAAGCTCGCCGCGCTCGCCGCGACGGGCTACGGCAGCGACACGATCCGTCGCGTGCTCAAGAAGGCGAAGGGCGATCGTGTCGGCATCGCGGTCGCGGACATTACGGTGTGCGGCGCCGTGCAGCCATACAACGCGCTGCTCGGCGGCAAGCTCACGGCGATGTTGGCGGCGAGCCCGGAGGTCGTGCTCCAATACCGTCGTCGCTACGCGGGCGCGGAGAGCGAGATCGCGTCGTCCGTCGCGGGGCGGTCCATCCTGCGCGCGCCGACGCTCGTGCTGCTCGGTACGACGTCTCTCTATGGCGTGGGCTCGAGCCAGTACAACCGCATCAAGATCCCTGCCGATCGGCTCGGCGGCGCGGAGAAAGATGTCGTCCGATACGAGGAGTTGGGGCGCTCGGAGGCGTTTGGTACCTCGCAGTATTCCGAGGAGACGGTCGACGCGCTCGTCGATCTCGTGCAGCAATCCGACGAGCAGCGCGTGAACAGCATCTTCGGAGAGGGGGTGAGCCCCAAGCTCCGCAAGCTGCGGCAGGCGCTCGACCTGCTCAACCTGCCCTCCGGTTTGCTGCTGCGTCACCACCGCCCACGTGTCGTGTACGCGGTGAACTTGGTCCGAAACCTCGCCGACCACCTCATCGGCCTCGCGCGGAAGCCGGAGTACATCGTTCCCCTCGGCGATGGCCGCGCCGCCACGGCGGCGATTGGAGCGTGGTGGCGAGAGCGGTGGCTCCGAAACAGGATCGCCTCCGACGAGGTGCTCGAGGAGGTCGCGTGCCACACCAGAGTCCACCCGATCACTCACGGCGCGCGCGTGATGCGGCAACGCGCGTCGAGGCAGCAGCCGCTGTTCGTCGAGCCGTCGTGAACACCAAGGCCCCCACACGGCCGCGCGCGAGCCAGGTCGCGGCGACCAAGGCGGTCGTGCGCTGGTACCTGGAGCAGCACTTCCGGCGCCCTTCTGACCCGGGCGTCGTTGAGATGTTCTTAGAGCCGTCGCGCGTGGGCGCGTTCGCCGTCGACCGGCGCGCGCTGCGCGCGGGTGATGGCCGCGAACTCTTTCGATTACTCGTCGCGACGGCGATGTTTCAGCGTCGGCAGGACGTGCAGATCCTCCGCATTTTGCAGGGCATGGGCGCAGCCGACGCGCACGAGATCACCGACGCTGAGCGCCTCGTAGCGCTGGTCGACGAGGGCGGCTGCGCGCACATGCGGACCACGGGCGCCCTCGCGGGGGAGTGCGACCTCGACAAGGATCCGCGGACGCGCCTGGGGTGTTGCAGCGCGAACCCGAGGGTCGCGTGTCACCTCAAACGACACACGGTGTTGCTCAAGCGCTATGGGCACTTCGGCAAGGTCCCCACTTCGATCGCCCTGATGATCAGGGAGGCGGGCGCCCAGGATCTCTCGGCGCTGCGTCGGTTGGTGATGAGGCGAGCGCGAGATCCGCGCGCACGCGCCCAGGAGCTTGAGCGTGAGCTCTCTCGTGCGTGGCGTGTGAACCAGAAGATCGCGAGCATGTTCCTCTCGATGGTCACGAACCCGGACCTGTCGCGAGGTCTCGCGCCGTGGTCCCGAGGGATCGATTGGACCTACTACGTCGTCGTTGACAGCAACGTCGACCTCTTCCTCGCGTCCCTCGGCTACCGCGGAGGCAGCAGCTACGACGCGCGGCGCGACTTTGTCCGTGAACTCGCGCGCGGGATCGACTTGACCGAGTTCGACTCGACGCTCCGGTCGTACAACCCGCGTCTGGTGCAGCAGGCGATGTATCTCTTCATGAGCGCCGCGAACCGCCGGGCTGCGGTCGCCGACTGTATGCATCGAGCGCCGGCCGCGTGCGCGACCTGCCCGCGCGCTGTGCGGAGCCGGTGCCCGGTGACGTAGGCGCAGCCTGTCGCGGTAGACCCGCTGCCTTCGCTGCACCACTTTCACCGCTGTGGGCAGCTTGGAGTACCTCGGAGTACCATCGCCTGGGGTGCTTTGCTGGCACCAGCCGTACCCCGTTGGCGCGGACGATGACGAGTGAAATCCTCCAAATCAGAGAAGTCGCAGAGCTGGTGCGGGTGGCGGAGAAGACCCTCCGCTCGACGGCGTGGATCGACCCGCAGCGCGCGTCCGCGCGGCCTGGGACGTGAACCGTGACGATAGATCTCGGGGCATGGAACCAACGGCTGGCTGCTCACTTTGGCGAACTTGCGCGCGCCCGAATGGACATCCCGCTTTTCGCCCTCGAGCACGGCCTCACGCCCGCGGAGATGCAGGAGCTATCGGTGCAGGTCCGCGCCCACATCCGCGTCGCCGCGCCTGCGCGAGACCATGCCCTCGCGTGGACAGCGTACGCCGCCGAGATCGGCTATCGGTATGCGGGGGACGAGTTCTGGCAGACCTTCGAGGCGGAGACGCCGGGCTGGACCGAGCGCGGCGACCGCGGGTGGATCAGGGACGCCTTCGTTGCGTTCCGCAAGAACTACGCGGGCGCAGAGCCGTCGGGTGCGTGGGCGAAGCAGTTCTCGATCATCTGCTGGCCCATCACGCACGCGATCCTTCCGCGCGACCTGCAGCAGCAACTCGCGTGGATCCTCTACGACCTCCGGCACTCCTTCTCGGCCGAATTCTTCGACTCGCCGCTGCTGCTCGGGCGGTTCATCGCGTCGCGGAGTTGGAACACGTCTGCGCGGTTTCAGAACCTCGTCCAGGAGCCGGCGCTCGTCGGACAGATCGCCGCGGCGCTCCTCCTCCAAGGCAAGGAGGGTTTCAAGACGCTGCTGCACCCCATGACGCTCCGGCGGATCGGCGACGACGTCGACGGCGAACGGCGTGGGCGTGAGTGGCTCCGCGGCGCTCGCCGCGCTGCGGAGGAGCGGGCGCAGATCCGTGGGCTGACGCTCGGCAGGCCTGCCGCGACGCCGATCCAGCGAAGGGACGAGGCCCGCGCGGAGATCGCGCGACTCGGCATCGAGCCGCGCATGGTGCTCCGGCCGATGGATGGCGGGCGGTGGGAAGTATCGCTGGAGATCCCGGACCTCTCGCACCTGCTGCTGCGCTTCCCCCAAGCACGCGAGGTCCTCACCGAGTCCCGTGGCACTGTGGCTGGTGCGGCCGGGCGCCCTCTGGCTCGCGGCCGCTGCCTCCACGGTCCGCAGCGCATACCGCTCGGCCGGTGGCCTCGCTCCGACGAGGTCCTCCTGAAATTCGAGCGCATCGAGCCGCAGCTCGAGTACTTGCTGCGCGCGGAGTGTCTCCTGCGGCCCGGTCCGTCCTGGCTCTTCAAGGTCGCGAGCGACGGTCTCGCCTACGAGTCGCGGGGCATGCGGGTCCGACCGGACTCGAAGTATCTGCTCGTCAGCACCGAGACGTTCGCCCGATCCGACCTCCTGCGCCCCGTCGAACTCACCTGTCAGGGCGTGCACGCCGTCCTCATCGACGTGCCGTCCGCGCTCCCGCCCGAGTGGGAGCTGGCGTTGCGGCGGCTCCAGGTCACTCAGGCGAAGTCGATCGAGGTGTGGCCCGCTGGTCTGGCGGCGGTCGCATGGGACGGCGAAGGGCACGGCGAGTGGCTCGCGTCAGAGACGCCGACCCTTGCGATCCGCTCGGATCACGCGATCGACGAGCTGACCATCGCGATGAGCGACGGCGAGCTGTCGCTGTCGTTGGCGCTGACCGACACGCCACCCGGCGAGCCGATCTTCATCGAGTTGCCGCCGCTCCCGGTTGGGCTCCACAAGTTCAGCGTCGCGGCGCGCAGCGGGAGCGGTCCTCGGTCCGAGGTGGTGGGCGACCTCGACGTCGTCATGCGCGTACGGCATGCGCGCCCTTGGTCGCCTGGGGTTACCACGCATGGTCCCCTCGAGGTGGAACTCGATCCCGCCGCGCCGTCACTTGAGCAACTCTGGGAGGCGAAGCTTGCTGTGGTCGTGCGCGGACCGGCAGGGCGCCAAGTCAAATGTCGCGTCCGGATGTTCACGCGCGGAGTAGAGGGGCCGTCGTTCGAACGAGCGCTTCCCGGGGTGAGGTTGCCGTTCTCCAGCGACGATTGGACGCGTCAGTTCGAGACAAACCTAAGGCGCGACGAGGACGCGCAGCACGCGTACGACGATGCGAACGTTTGCGAGATCGAGTTCTCCGCGGACGAACTGGGCGTCTTCACGCTTCGATGTGAGCGAGAGTTCACCCCGCTGCGGTGGTCGCTTCGGAGGGACGCGTCCGGTTACGTGGCGCGCCTACACGACGACGCCGGCAGCGGCGTCCCGGTCATTGAGCGCTACTCGTTCGAGCGGCCGACCGTCGGAGAGACTCTACCGCACGGCACGGAGCACAGGGCGCTGCGGGGTGGTGGGCTGTACGTCGCGGCGCTGGGAGACGTAACCGCATCGTTCATCGTTCCGCCGCTGAAGGGGCTCGCATTGCATTGCGAGCCGCGGATCGACGGTGGACGGCGCACGCCGGAGTTTGTCGTACGATTGTTGTCCCTCGCGCGGCTCTGGGGGAGTGCGCGACTCTCGGGCGATCTCATCGCTGGCGCGCGCCAGCGGGTCGTCATCCGTGCGATCACGGCCCACCTCCAGTCGCTGCTCTCCGGCCGAGCGTGGGCGGGCGCGGAGGCTAACCTCAGAAACGAGCACGGCCTCCTGGAGCTGAAGCGCAGCATCTCGGAGAAGGGGAGCGAGCTGGGGCTCGGCTCAGGACTTCTACTCGAGTACAAGTCGCTTGCTGATTATCCGCCGCCCAAGCGCGCCGCACGGCTCGCGTCGCTTGCGGAGAGCTTTCGGCTCGTGGCGCCGAGCGCGAGGCAGCGCGAGTTCGTGGGGAGATCGAACACGCCCGGGCTGACCGTGGTTCGACGTGTTCAGGGCGTAGGCCCAGAGCACTCGCCCTGGCTCGCCGAGTTCGCGCTACGCGCGGCGAGCGATCCCGTTACGCTCGTAGCGTGGGCCGGTGAGCACTTCTACGCGGGCATCAGGACGCTCCTCAGCGTGCCGACGTTGGCGCGCGCGGCGCGCTTTCTTGTGCTCGCCGTCGATCTGCAGAAGCAGTCTCTCGCGGCGTCGGGTGAGATCTACGCTGGCTGGGCGTGGTCAGCATGAGGCGACTAACCGCCGTGGAAGTCCACGCGCAGAAGATCCGCGAACTCGGGCTGGACCCGGAGGCGCTCGACCTGACCACGTCGGAGGGGCTCGCAGGGGCGCTGCGGCGGGCCGCGAGCTACCTCTGCCCGTGCTCGGCGGCGACTCTTGTACGCGCTGTCGTTCGGCCACTCCGGGGGCTGGTGCCCGACCTCGACCAAGCGAAGGAACTCGTCGAGGAGACCCTCGAGGCGATGATCTCGCACGGCGACGTGCACGAGCAGCCCGAGGTGCAGGAGGAGGGCGCGCCGTCCGTGCGCGTGCTGCTCTATGCTGCGCCCGCGAGCTTCGTGGTGCGCCAAAGCGGGCTGGTGGTCCTCCTCGGGGTCGCGGCCGACCAACTCTCGCCGCTGCCCGCGGAGTTGGAGCGGCGCATCCAGTACCTGGGGCACGTCCGCAGGCTGAGTCCTTCGGGAGGAGAAGACCTGCGCACCGAGTTGCGGCAGCTTGGCTTGCTCGAGCTCTCGTCCGATGCATGGCTCCAGGGACCGCGGCCGTGCAGTGCCGCAGATTTCGTGGCGGCCGCCGATCGCGTCCTCGATGGGGTCGCGCCGTCGAGGGACATCCCCGGGCTGCTGCTCCTCGATCCAACTAAGCCGGTCCGCTACTACCGCGGGCGGTGGGCCGAGCCGAAGGCGCAAACGGGCCGCTTCGTCGCGCGGCGCCAGCAGGCCTACGGCGCCGATCTCTGGTGCTACGTCCAAGCAACCAACGGTCAACCCGAGCGCATGATCGACCTGCCGCAACGGGGGAGTCGGTGGCGCGGGTGCGACGAGGCATGGCTCCTTCAGATCGCGATCGACGCCCGGCGAGGTTCACCTCAGCGGTTCCGCGTCAGCCCCAGCATCGGGGATGCCGTGGTCCTTGAGCTCTTCTCGCCCGTCCCTGCGTGGGCGCGGCGACGCTGGGACGCGATCGGCGAGCCCGTGCCGAGCACGGGCAGCCTCTTCGCGTACCGCATCCCCAAGACCGAGATCGACGAGGAGCGCCGGTTCGCGCGCGGGGCGCTCTGGCTTGAAGAGATCCCGACGAGTTCCCGGTAGAACAGGAAGACGACGATGGCACTTACGATCGGCGAGACGACCCAGCAGCTCCACCGCGCCCTGCGCGACTACATCGAGGCGACGTACCATGTGAGCCATCCGGCGCTCGTCGATCAGCGCAGCGATCTCCTCGACAAGATCGGCGTCATTCATCAGAAGCCCTACCTCGAGAGCACGCCGCGCTACCGCCCCGGGAAGAAGTTCGCGGACCTCGGCCTCGACCCCGCAGCGCTCGAGATCATCACGGCGGTCTCCGCGCGGACGGCGGACCTCGGGCTCCTGATCCACGATCCGCCATATCAGCACCAGGCCCTCTCGACCCAACTCTCGCTCGTCGACGGGCGCAGCCTCGTGGTGATGACGGGCACTGGCTCTGGAAAGACGGAGTGCTTCGTCCTCCCGATCCTCGGCAAGCTCGCTACGGAGGCCAAGGCGAAGGGCAAGGAGTTCGGTGAGACGAGCGCGGTGCGGGCCATGGTGCTCTACCCGATGAACGCGCTCGTCAACGATCAGCTCGGACGCCTGCGGTTGCTGCTCGGCGATCCGCGCATCGTGCAGCGCTTCATCGGCTGGTCCGGGCGCCCCGCGCGCTTCGCGCGCTACACGAGCCGCACGCTGTACCCGGGCGTGCGCGACAAGGACAAGGACCAAGACCGCCTGAAACCAATCGGGAAGTACTACGTCAAGAACCTCGAGGTCGCCTCGGGACCGCCGTCGCCCGAGCAAGCGGCCGCCGCGCACCTCGTCAGCGAACTGAAGAAGCGCGGCAAGTGGCCGGCGAAGCCCGATCTCGCAGCCTGGTACGGCAAGGGTCGCTGGCTGGACAAAAACGGCGATTTCAAGCGGTGCGTCACGCTCCCACAAGACCCCGAACTCCTCACTCGACACGAGGTCCACGCGGCGCCACCCGACGTGCTCGTCACGAACTACTCGATGCTCGAGTACATGCTGATGCGCCCGCTCGAGCGGCCCATCTTCGATCGCACGCGCGAGTGGTTGGAGAAGAACCCCAGCGAGCGCTTCCTGCTCGTCATCGACGAGGCGCACCTCTATCGCGGCGCTCAGGGCGCCGAGGTGGCGTTGCTCATCCGACGTTTGCGGACGCGTCTCGGCATCACCCCGGAGCGTTTGCAGATCATCTGCACGAGCGCCAGCTTCAAGGACGCAGACTACGCCGTGGAGTTCGGCGCGCAGCTCACAGGCAAGGACCCCGCCGACTTTCGGAAGGTCCAAGGCGACCTGCTGGAGCGTCCTGGCACCGCGAAGGGGACCGCCGCTGACGCTGCAGCCTTGGACGGGTTTGACCTCACCGACTTCTACGAGGCGGCAACCGACGCGGAGCGGCTCAAGGTCATCGCGAGCTTCCTCAAGTACCGCGACATAGGGGCGCCGTGGGAGCTGCAGCCATCGCTCTACAAGGCGCTTGAATCGTTCGGCCCCATGTCGAGCCTCGTCAACTCGACGATGAAGGAGGCTCAGCCCGTCGATGAGCTGGGCACCAAGCTCTTCGACGCGGGCGTCCCAGCCGACGTCGCCGCGCGGGCGGTCACGAACCTCATCGCGCTCGGGAGCGTGGCACGTAGGGAGCCGACGGAGCCCGGGCTGCTGCCGTGCCGTGTCCACTCGTTCTATCGGGGCCTCGCGGGTCTGTGGGTCTGCATGGATCCGAAGTGCACGAGCCTGCCCGCTGCCCAGCGCGGGGGCCCTGCAGGTAAGCTCTTCAGTCAGCCGCGCGACACGTGTGAATGCGGCGCGCGCGTGCTGGAGTTGTTCACGTGTCGGAACTGTGGAACAGCGCATGCGCGCGCGTACACGAACAACGTCGACAACCCGGATTTCCTATGGGCAGAGTCCGGCGGCGCGTTTCGAACGCTCGCCGGGTTCGTCGACGAACTCTCTCCGCTCGACCTGCTCCTGGAGAAGCCCGTCTTCAATGAGTACGCCGAGCCTGCAGAGTACGACCTGATCACTGGGCGCCTGAACCCGCAGAAGCTCGGCGCGCGCTACCGGCAAGTCTACCTCCGCGCCGGGCGGTCGCAGCCCGCGACGGACGATGAGCCGCAGGACGCGAACCCGGGCGAGTTCCGCCCCTGCGCTGTGTGTGGAGAGCGCGCGGCGTTCGGGCGAACGTCGGTACAGGACCACCAAACGAAGGGCGATCAGCCGTTCCAAGCGCTAATCGCGAAGCAAATCCAGGTACAGCCCCCGAGCCCGGTGCCCGCGACGCGGCTCGCGCCGCTGCGTGGACGCAAGGTCCTCATCTTCTCGGACTCGCGTCAAACGGCAGCGCGCCTTGCACCGAACCTCCAGACTTACTCTACCCAGGACGCGATCCGTCCGCTGATCGTCGCTGGTTACGAGCGGCTGTCGAGCGCGCCTGCGGTCGCCCCGCTGTTGTCCCTAGATGACCTCTATCTCGGCGTGCTCCTCGCCGCGAAGGAGCTGGGGGTCAGGCTCCGGCCTGAGCTCAAGGCGGGTGAGAGCTTCCAGGATGAACTCGACGTGGACGCCGCCCTCAAAGGAGGTGCGCTCACCAACCCAGCGGCGCTGTTGACCCTCTGGGGCAAGCTCCGCGCGTCGCGGCCGCCGGAGTCCTTGCTGCGTGCGATCGTCAACGCGCTGGGGGACAGGTACTACGGCCTCGAAGCGCTCGCGCTCGCTACTCTCCGCGAGCGCGCGGACCACACCACCTGGGTCGAGGCGCTCCCGGACATCCCTGGGTTCGCGACGTCGCCGAATCAGAAGATCGCGACGGCGCGTTCGTGGATGCGCTGCTGGGGGCGCGCGGGCCTCTGGATGAGCCAGATGCCGCCCGCGTGGCGCAACTCGAGCCGTCAGTTCCAGGCCCGGTCAGGCAAGTTCGACGAGACGGAGCGGCTCATCGCGGACAAGCCCGCGCGGTCCTTCTTCAACAAGGAGTGGCTCCCCAAGTTGCTCCAGCGCTTCGCGGAGCAAGTGGCGCCGAACAAGTTCCACCTGAAGGGCAGCGAGATCTCGCTCCTCGTCGGCGGCTCGTGGGCCTACTGTCAGTCGTGCAAGACCGCGCAGCGTCCGTTCCCCGGTCGCTCGACGTGCGTGAACTGCGGCCAGTCCACCGCGACACCGATAGATCCGAACACCGACAAGGTCTTCGTCGCACGCAAGGGCTACTACCGCGCCAGCACCGTCGACGCGCTGAAGATGCCGCCGACGCCGCCGATGGCGCTCATCGCGGCCGAGCACACCGCGCAGCTCAACACCGCCCAGGCCGGCGAGGTCTTCTCGAAAGCCGAAGAGCATGAGCTGCTCTTCCAGGACGTGGACCTCGGCGACGATGGGACCGGCCACGACCGGCCCGCGATCGACGTGCTCTCCTGCACGACGACGATGGAGGTCGGTATCGACATCGGATCCCTGTCGGGTGTGTCGCTGCGGAACATGCCGCCCGCGCGCGCTAACTATCAGCAGCGCGCGGGTCGCGCGGGGCGCCGAGGCAACGCGGTCGCGACCGTCACGGCGTTCGGCAGCGCGGACAGCCACGACGAGCACTACTTCTCTAACCCCGACCAGATGATCCGTGGCGCGGTCGACGACCCGCTTCTCACGCTCGACAACAGTGAGATCATCCGGCGACACGTCACCGCCTACCTCCTGCAGCGCTATCACCAGGACAAGCTGCCCACGATCAAGCCCGAGGAGCAGCCGCACCTCTTCGCGGTGCTCGGCACCGTGGCCGACTTCAAGAAGTCTGCGAAGGTGCTCAACCGAGGGGACCTCAAGAAGTGGCTCGAAGCCAACGAGTCGACCCTGCGAGCCGAGGTCGACACGTGGCTCCCGCAGCAGTTCGCCGCCGGGGAGCGGAAGCGCCTCCTCGACGAGTTGGTGCAGAAGACGATGGAGCCGATCGACGCGGCGATCGAGTTCGAGCCTCCTGCCGGCGCGCCGCCAGCGCCTGCGGCCACACCCGCGACGGCGAGCGCGGACACCGCCCTGGAGGCCCCCGACGAGGAGGGCGAGGAGAAGCCGGGGCGCGACCCCGCCTCCGAGAACCTGCTCGACCGGCTCCTCTACAGGGGCGTCCTTCCTCGCTACGCGTTCCCGACCGACGTCGCCACGTTCCACGTCTTCGACCCGGTCAACTCGACGATGTACAGGCCGATCTTCCAGTTCACGCCATCGCAGGGGCTGACGATCGCGCTCTCACAGTACGCGCCGGGCAAGGAGGTATGGATCGGCAACAAGCTCTGGACCTCCGAGGCGATCTACTCACCCATGCGGGACGACCGATACCGCGCATGGCTGGGGCGGCGCCTCTACTACGAGTGCAGCGTCTGCCACTACGCGAGGACCACGACATTCGAGGCCGGCTCGCGCGGCGAAACGAAGGACTGCGAGGCGTGCGGCGGCGTCGGCAGGTTCGGCCCCGCGACGCAGTGGCTACGCCCGCCTGGCTTCGCGCACCCCGTAGGCAAGCCGGAGGGGACGACGCCTGACGACGTGCCCGCTAAGAGCTACGCCACGCGCGCGAAGCTCACGGCCCCCACGCCCGCGGACGCGTCGAAGTGGACGCAGTTGAACCATCGGCTTCGAGTGCACCACACGCGGCAGCACCTCCTCGTCACGAACCGAGGTCCGCGCGAGGAGGGCTACACGTACTGTACGAAGTGCGGGCTCATCGAGCCCACCGCGAGCCCGAAGGGGACCGTCGGGGCGGCGCACCGCAAGCCGTACCCGGACATCAAGGAGCCGATGTGTCCCGGAGGCGGCGCGACGAAGGGCATGGTCTTGGGCACAGACTTCATCACGGACGTCCTACTCGTCGCGATCCGCGTCGACCCGCCGCTCACGCTGATACCCGGCGTGCTCGCGACCGACGTCGCGCTGCGCACCATCTGCGAGGCGGTGACCAAGGCCGCCTGCGCGCGGCTCGAGTTGGAGGCGAACGAACTCCAGGCCGAGTACCGACCCGCGCTCACGCCCGAGGGGCGCGCGGGGCTCGAGGCCGAGATCTACATCTACGACACGCTCCCCGGCGGTGCCGGCTTCGCGAAGCGCGTCGGCGAGATCGGACTCCCGGTCTTCGAGGACGCGCTCAAGCTGCTTGGGACGTGCCCCGACAACTGTGACCGATCCTGTTATCGCTGCCTCCGCAGCTACAAGAACAAGTTCGAGCACGACCTCCTCGACCGCCACCTCGGGGCGAGCTTGCTGCGGTTCGTGCTCTACGATGCGGCGCCCATGTTGAGCCCCGATCGCGTCGCGCGTTCGACGAACCTCCTGTTTGAGGACCTCGATCGCCAGGGCATCGAGGGGCTCTCCCTCGAGCGGGACAAGCAGATCTCGGTCGCCGGTCTCGGCGATGTCGTCGCGCCCATCCTCGTAACCAACTCCAACGGCGCGCGGTTCGCGATCGGGTTGCACGGTCCGTTGACGCCCAACGAGCCGATGGATGCGGCCCTCAAGGACATCAAGGAGTACGCGACGTCGTTGACCGTCCACCTCGAGGACGAGTTGGTCGTACGCCGAAACCTCCCGTTCGCCACCCAGAAGCTCATCGAGAAGCTCGGTTAGATC